>ENA-ORTT01001115-ORTT01001115.1-human-gut-metagenome-genome-assembly--contig:-NODE-1115-length-29186-cov-4.482098_pt1 | contig 29186 bp, 17 predicted proteins | sample MGYA00242074_ERZ509197 | MGnify/ENA primary metagenome ERZ509197 (study PRJEB26280, sample SAMEA2338789) | human gut metagenome | biome: human gut; feature: human-associated habitat; material: faeces...
CAGCCAGTGGCGGTAGGCCGCCACGCGCCGCTCGGTCATCCACGCGGGCTCGCCTTTCTTGGCGGAGATCAGACGTACCACCTCCTCGTTCAGACCCTTACCGATGGTTTCGGTCTCGATGTCCGTGGTGAAGCCGTACTTGTATTCCTGCTCTCCTATATTCTCCAGTATGTCTTTATCTTTCTCTGCCATTATGAGCGAAATATCACACAAAGGTACAAAATCTAAATGCAATTTCATAATACGGCAAAGCAAATCCGACACCAGAGCAGGCAAAACGGCAAAAAAGAGATGTGAATTTTCGACGCCCGTGCAACGGATGCCGCCGCCGACAGGCCGTATCGGCGGGACGCAGCCTTCGGCCACGGGGGCTCCATGCCGCGGGGCCTCCCCCGGCAGAATGCAGGGCGAAAACTTTTCTCCGGTTTTTATTTGGTAATTCCCCTTTTTTGATTTACTTTTGTCCCGCTTAACGATAGCAATATTTAGTTTTAGCTGCCCGGAGAGTTGGGTGAGTGGCTGAAACCACCAGTTTGCTAAACTGACGTACGGGATTACTGTACCGGGGGTTCGAATCCCCCACTCTCCGCGAAATCGAGCGAAACCCCTGCAAATTAACATTTGCAGGGGTTTCCATTTCCGGGGTGCCGTCCAACGGAAAAAAAGGAAAAAACCTCGGACAAACCCCGATATGCCGGGCTTGGATGCCTTCAGCAACGCCCTTCCCCATCGCGGTACGACCTTTGCAGCACACTTTCCAAAAAAGAACCGATGAAAAACACCGACCAACACCATCCGTCCTGCCGGCAAGAGGCAGCGCAGGCCGACGTAAGACAATCGCAAGGCATGCAGGAAATCCCCGTCACCCAGATCACCCCGGACGACATACTCGCCGACGGCGGCCCCATCACCCCTGCCACCGAAGACGGAACGCCTACGCAGCGGCAAATAGAGCAGGACGTGGTGAGCGTCAATCCCTCGGCTGACAGCATGGAAAGCCGGGGTTGAATTTCCCGTCCGGGTTTTCCCCGTCGTTCTTACAGGTTTCCGGCGGTGCTTTCCGGACGGAAACCGGATTGAAACATCTATCCCCGAGGCCGAAAAATTTGAGAAAACGGGCGTAATTTGTTATATTTGTGATGACAACCCATATATTCGGAAGATTCAGTCGCAAATATACAACATTCAGTCCGCAAATGCGGCATCGGGGATATGACAATCGAAAAACTGGACGGAACTTCGCCTCGCCTCTACACACTCGTCGCGCCTCTGGTCATGCGGCGCAGCGTATTGCGCCAGAACAACAACTATCCGTTCTGGACTTCGCGTTCGCATACGTGGTTCGTCGCCTGGGAAGGTGAAAATGTCTACGGATTCGTGCCGGTGGAGATTACCGACAGCGGGATCGCAAGGATCAACAACTACTATGTCTCGGGCGACGACCCGCAGCTGCTCGCGCGGTTCCTGCGGGAGGTCGTCCGGTATTATGGCCGCGACTATACGATACGTTCCGTCACGCTGATCCGCCATGCGGAGATATTCCGCACCGAGGGGTTCGCCGCAATCCGGGAGTGGAAGCAGTACGTCGCGATGCAGTACGACAATAAACGTCCGCAGCCATGAACGTCTACGAGCGGACACAGCAACGGCTGAAAACCGTATTCGATCTCTTCGACAACGTCTACGTCTCCTTCTCGGGCGGCAAGGACAGCGGCGTGCTGCTCAACCTGTGCATCGACTACATACGGCGGCACCATCTGAAACGCCGCATCGGGGTATTCCACATGGACTACGAGATACAGTACCGCGACACGGTCGACTATGTCAACCGGACGCTGGCCGCGAACGCCGACATACTCGACGTCTACCGGGTCTGCGTGCCGTTCAAGGTGCTGACCTGTACCTCGATGTTCCAGCAGTACTGGAGGCCGTGGGAAGAGTCCAAGCGGGAACTGTGGGTGCGAGAGATGCCTGCGGACTGCCTCACGCACCGCGACTTCCCGTTCTTCAGGGACGACATGTGGGACTACGAATTCCAGAATTGCTTTGCCGAGTGGCTCCACGCCCGCAACCGGGCGGCACGCACGTGCTGCCTGATCGGCATCCGCACGCAGGAGAGTTTCAACCGCTGGCGCACCATATACAGCGACCGCAACCACCACCGATTTTCGGGCAAGCGGTGGATACGCCAATGGGTCGGCGGCGGAATCTGCAACGCCTACCCGCTCTACGACTGGCTCACGACCGACATCTGGACGGCGAACGGCCGGTTCGGCTGGCCCTACAACCGTATTTACGACCTCTTCTACATGGCCGGCGTACCGCTGGAGAGCCAACGCGTAGCCAGCCCTTTCATCTCGCAGGCGATTTCGAGCCTGCATCTCTACAAGGCCATCGACCCGGACACGTGGGGCCGCATGATCGGCCGGGTCAACGGCGCCAACTTCGCGGCGCTGTACGGCCGGACGGCTGCCACCGGCTGGCAATCGGTCAAGCTGCCGAAAGGGATGACCTGGGAAGGTTACATGCATTTCCTGCTCTCGACGCTTCCGGAGCGGACACGGAATAACTACCTCGAAAAGCTCTCCGTAAGCATCCGTTTCTGGCGCGAGAAGGGCGGGTGCCTCCCCGACGAAACCATCGCAAAGCTGCAAAAGGCGGGTATTCGGATTGAAATCGGCGGCAAGAGCGCCTACCGGACGGACAAACGTCCGGTGCGCATGGAATACCTCGACGACATAGACCTTCCGGAATTCAGCCGGCTGCCGACGTTCAAGCGGATCTGCATTTGCATCCTGAAGAACGACCATGCCTGCAAATACATGGGATTCTCGCCGAACAAAAGCGAGACGCAGCGCCGAAATAAAATCATGGAAAAATATGAATCGTTACTGCAACCCTCCGACAAAAGCAACGTACCGGAGCCCTGTCTATGACGTCAGAGCCGTGCCGGTGGAGAAAGTCGTGGCGAACAGCTACAACCCCAACGTCGTAGCCCCGCCCGAAATGAAACTGCTGGAGCTGTCGATCTGGGAGGACGGCTACACGATGCCGTGCGTTTGTTATTACGATGCCGAAAAGGATCTCTACGAACTGGTGGACGGTTACCACCGCTACCTGGTGCTCAAGCGGTCGAAACGCATCTACGAACGGGAGAGGGGCCTGCTGCCCGTGGCGGTGATCGAAAAGGACATCTCGAACCGCATGGCCTCGACCATCCGCCACAACCGGGCGCGCGGCACACACAACGTAGAGCTGATGAGCGAAATCGTCGCCGAGCTGACGCGGGCACAGATGTCCGACCAGTGGATCATGCGCCACATCGGCATGGATCGCGACGAACTGCTGCGCCTGAAACAGATCACGGGGCTCGCCGAACTCTTCGCAGACAAGGAGTTCAGCCCCGGCGATACCGAGGACGAGGCCGTGGAGCCCGCCAGGATCATGCGCTGAGCACCGCGTCACGACGTATACGGGACGGTGGAGAGGAACCGGCATGGGATACGGCCCGGAATATCCGCACCGGGGCGTGCGGCGCCGCACGCCCCCGCCCACAGCCGGATTCGAAGCCCTGCAAAGGAGCATCGCCGCTCCCCGGGCATGGAGCGAATGCCAGCGGGCAAGGCCGCAGGAAAAGGAGCCCGAAAAAAGTTCCGTAACCGGAGCAGGCGGCCTCACGTCGTCCCGGCGACAGCGACAGGGCGCTGCCGCCGGCAGCAGGGAAAACCGGCAGCAGGGAAAAGGCCGCCCGCGAATTTGCGCCCCGGAACATATTATGCGGACATACCGGAGGTTTGGAATAGTTATTGATAATTTTCGCACCACAATACAAAGTTCCGAACCCCAAGATGTTAAAGGAAGGATTTCTTTTCACGTTCATATCCGCCTTCATGGCGCTGTTTCCGGTGGCGAACCCCGTCGGTGCGGGCTTCCTGGTCAACGGGCTTCTGTCGGGGCTGGACGATGAAGACCGCAAGTCGATCATCCGGAGGATCATCACCGACTATCTGCTCGTCGGGCTGGGCAGCCTGGCCGTCGGGCATTTCGTGCTGACGCTCTTCGGGCTCTCGCTGCCGGTAATCCAGCTGGGCGGCGGGCTGCTGATCTGCCGCACCGCCCTGCAATGGCTCAGCGACTCGGACTCCTCGGTGGGGCACGCGCAGGGCAAGGATGTCAACCCGCTCCACAAAATAGCCCTCGAATCGCAGGTCTTCTACCCGATCACCTTCCCGATCAGCATCGGCCCGGGCAGCGTCTCGGTCATCCTGACGCTGATGGCCTCGGTGAGCATGAAGGACGGCTGGGCCAAAGGGCTGCTCTCCTATGCGATCATCGCGCTGGTAATCGTGCTGATGTGCCTGATCCTCTACCTGTTCCTGTCGCAGGGCGAGCGCATCATACGGAAAATCGGCACCAGCGGCAGCATCGTCATCAACAAGATGGTCGCCTTCTTCACCTTCTGCGTCGGCGTGCAGATCGTCGTGACGGGCATCGCCAAATTATTCCACTTGCACCTATAACCGAAAACCGAGCCGGCAATTGACGCGCCCGCACGAAGTTGTCCGGCAGGCAACCCGTAAAAACGATTTATTTTTCTTATTTTGCGGGCCGAAATAAACTATGTAACTATGTCATTCTGGTCTCGACTCTTCGGCCCGGATCACAAGCCCCGGATGGGCGGGTTGGAGATTTTCAAATACATCGGCCCGGGACTGCTCGTCACCGTGGGGTTCATCGACCCCGGCAACTGGGCTTCAAACCTGGCCGCAGGCGCACAATACGGATACACGCTGCTATGGATGGTGACGCTCTCGACCGTGATGCTGATCGTATTGCAGCACAACGTCGCACACCTGGGCATCGCCACGGGCCTCTGCCTGTCGGAAGCGGCATCTGCATACCTCAAACCCGCATGGTCGCGCCCGTTGCTGGGTTCGGCCGTGCTGGCGTCGATCTCCACCTCGCTGGCCGAAATCCTGGGCGGGGCGATCGCATTGCAAATGCTGTTCGGCGTACCGGTGCGCATCGGCGCGCTGCTGGTGCTCGTGTTCGTGGTCGTCATGCTCTTCACCAACAGCTACCGGCTGATCGAAAAATGGATCATTGCCTTCGTCTCGATCATCGGGCTGTCGTTCATCTACGAACTGTCGCTGGTAACGATCGACTGGCCGCAAGCCGCCCGGGCATGGGTGACGCCCTCGTTCCCCGAAGGTTCGATGGTCATCATCATGAGCGTATTGGGCGCAGTGGTAATGCCCCACAACCTGTTCCTACATTCGGAGGTGATCCAGAGCCGCCAGTGGAACCTGAGCGACGACGCGGTCATCCGCAGGCAACTGCGCTACGAGTACGCAGACACGATCTTCTCGATGCTGGTGGGCTGGGCGATCAACAGCGCGATGATCCTGCTGGCCGCAGCGACCTTCTTCGTGACAAAAACACCTGTGGAGGAGTTGCAGCAGGCCGATTCGCTCCTGCAACCGCTCCTGGGGCGAAGCGCGACGCATATCTTTGCCGTCGCCCTGCTCTTCGCGGGGATCTCCTCGACGATCACCTCGGGGATGGCCGCGGGCTCGATCTTCGCCGGGATATTCAAAGAGCCCTACGACATCAGGGACAACCACTCCCGGACGGGCGTGATGGTTTCGCTGGTCGTCGCATTCCTGATCATCCTGCTGATCGGCGACCCGTTCAAAGGACTTATCTACTCCCAGATGATACTCAGCATCCAGCTGCCCTTCACGGTCTTCCTGCAGGTACACCTGACCTCTTCGGAGCGTGTGATGGGCAAATACCGGAACTCGCGGTTCACCAAATACCTGCTCTACGGGATCGGGGCCGTAGTGACAGTCCTGAATGTAATGCTGCTCGTCAGTTTCTTCCGGTAGGCGCGGCACGGCGTCCGGCGGGGATATGCGATATATGTCCCCCGGCAACGGCTGTGTCAGCCGCTTAGGCACCGCCCGGGCAGCTGGGTGAAATCAAAAAAGACGATTGAGACCTCGAATAAGCCCGTTTATCGGGGGAATTGCCGTTGTGCAATCATCGGATTTTTAGTAACTTGCCACGATTTTACGGGCTGCCCGTAAAACCAAGAGCGCTTTCACGCACCAACACATTGTATTATACGGCGTTACAATACACGACACTATATTTTAATGCTGAAAAAGATCATCAAATATACGCTCCGTGCGCTGCTCGTTGTCCTCGTCGTCCTGATACTGGTTCCCGCCCTGCTCTACATACCGGCCGTACAGGATTTCGTTCGGAAGCGCGCGGTCGGCTATGCCTCGCGGGCGCTCGGGATGGATTTGTCCGTCGAACGTCTCCGGCTCTCCTTTCCGCTCCGGTTGTCGGTGGACAACACGCTGCTGGTCGACAAGGCCGATACGCTCCTCAGCTGCGGCAGGCTCTCGCTGGATGTCGCCCTGTGGCCCCTGGTTCGGAAAGAGGTCGTCATCCGGAGCTTCGGGCTGGAGCGGGTCGCCGCCCGCTACAAGGATTCGCTGGCGGGCATGGACATGCGCCTTTCGGCGGGTCTGTTGTCCCTGGATGCGGCCAAGGCCGACCTCTCGGCAAATACGGCAGGCATCGCCAGCCTCGTCCTGTCGGATGCCGATGTCCGGCTGGACATAACGCAAGCGGCTCCGAAAGAGGAAGCGGACACTACGGCCGCACTGCCGTGGACGATTGGCATCGGGAAACTCTCGGTGGGAAACCTAGCTTTCGGGATGCGGACGGCACCCGCCGTATCGGAACTCTCCGTCCGCCTGACCGAAGGCACGGTGGATGAATGCCGGGTGCGGCTCGACAGCCAGCAGGTATCCGTGAAAAGCGTACTGCTGAACCGGGGCGGCTACTCCTACCTGACGGGGCCGGCAGTGCCCGGAAAAGAGAAACAGGAGGCAGCTCCCGTCCCCGGCGGCAGCACGCCGTCGCTCCCCTGGACAGTACGGGTCGGCAGCGTCGTGCTGGACGACAACCGGGCGGAATACGGGCTGCTGAACCATCGTCCCGCAGCGGGATTCGACCCGTCGTTCATCGTCCTCTCGACGCTCGACCTGGCGGTCGATTCGATCTACAACCGGGGTGCGGACATAGCCCTGCAAATCCGCCGCATGGCGTTCACCGAGCGCAGCGGGCTCACGGTGAGCGACATGACCGGAGACATTGGCATGGACGCCTCGGGCATATCACTTGCCGGCGTCACCCTGAAAACGCCCTTTTCCCGGATCGAGGCCAACATCTCCGCCGGGGAGGGGATTCTGGCACTGGCTCCGGATTCGCCGCTCAAGGCAGACCTCATGGCCGACGTGAACACCAAAGACCTAAAATACCTCTATCCGGCGCTGATACCGCCCGTGCTCGACGGACGTATCGTCAGCCTGGCGCTCACCGCAGCGGGGACGCTGGGCGACATCGGAAAAGCCGGGCTGGACATCTCCTCGCCCGGACACGTCGCATTCACGGCGGACGGGGCGGCGAGAAACGTGCTCGACCCCGGCCGCATGGAGGCTTCCGCACGGTTCGAAGGCGATTTCAGGGATATGGCGTTCCTCGAAGCGCTGTTGCCCGACTCCGCCCTGCGGCGGCGCATAGCGATTCCCGACCGCATCCGGCTCCGCGGAACGGCCGGCGCAGACAAAGGGGCATTCTCGGCCGCTTCGACGCTCTCGACCGACGGCGGGGAGATAGCCCTGCAAGGTCGGCTGGATACCCGCAGCGAGGCCTACGGAATCGAATTACGGTGCGACAGCTTCCCGCTGAACAGTTTTCTGCCGGCCGATTCGCTGGGCCTTTTAGACCTGGCGCTGCAGGCCGGGGGCAGCGGATTCGATCCGCTCCGGGCGCAGACCCGGGGGAACATCCGCCTGCAGGTTGACCGGGCGGAGTTCCGCGGCAGGGATTTCGGAGGCGTGAAGCTGAACGCAAACCTCGAAGGAGGGCAGCTTTCCGGCCGCCTGTCCGACCGGGACGAGGCGCTGCGGCTGTTGCTACTGATCTCGGGCACGCTGACCGAACGGAAACAGGAAGTCAGGCTCACGGGCAACGTCTTCGATTTCGACCTGGCAGAGCTGGGAATCTCCCCGCAGAAAATCGGCGGGTCGTTTGCGCTGGAGGCCGGGGCGTCCGCCTCGGACGCCGGCAGCTATACGGCCCGGATAGCCCTGGACAGCATCGAGGTCAGAACCCGGCACCGCACAGACCGCATCCGTCCGACGAGCCTGTCGTTGAGCTCCGACACGACGGCGACGCGGGCCAAACTGGCATCCGGCGACCTGTCGCTGGCATTCGTCTCCCCCGGGCCCGTGGACTCGCTGGTTCCGGCCCTGACGCGGAGCACCGACATACTCGCCCAACAGATACGGGCACAAAGCGTCGACATGGAGGCCCTGAAACCCGCATTGCCCGATTTCAGCCTGAGTGTCACGGCCGGACGCGAAAATATCCTGAATAATTTTCTGAAAACAAAAAAGGTGTCGTTCGGCGCGCTGGACATCGAAGGCGTGAATTGCGACTCCCTGCCGGTATCCCTCCGGATAAAGGCGGAGAGGCTGGCCTGGGGAGGCGTCGTCCTCGACACGCTGACGGCAGGCATCGCGCAGGACGGCCGCCGGCTGGATTATTTCCTCCGCACGGCGAACGTCCCGGGGAACCTGGACAACGTAGCCCTCGCAGGGCTGTACGGCCATGTGGCCGGAAATAGGGGCCAGGTAAACCTCTGCCAGAAAAACCGGGCGGGACGCGAGGGGTTCCGCTTCGGGCTGGATGTCGCATGGAACGACAGTCTGGTCAGGGCGGGCGTAACGCCGCCCGACCCGGTATTCGGGTACGAACCCTGGACGGTAAACCCCGGCAATTACCTCGTTTACAGGTATGGCAAAAGCATCGACGCCGACCTCGACATGAGGCACGGCGACCAGCGGTTCGCAATCCGGACGGTTCCCGGAGCGGGGGCGTCCGACGACATCCGGCTGGATATCGCCGGCCTGAACATCGGTTCCGCACTGGGGCTGCTGCCCTCCGCCCCGCCCGTCGACGGGGTATTGGGTACGGACATGACGCTGGGCATGACGCCCGACAGCCTGACCCTGCGCGGCGACCTGTCCATCGCGGAACTGTCGTACGACAAACGGCGCTTCGGCAACATCGACTTCGGACTCTATTACAAGCAGGATCAGGGACATGTGGCCGATGCGCGGCTGACGCTCGACGGCGCCGAGGTACTGACCGTCCGGGGAGATTACCGCGCAGAGCGCGAAAGCCCGCTCGACCTCACGGCGACGATCCCCGGATTCCCGTTGCAGCAGGCCAACGTGTTCCTGCCCGACGACCTCATCCGCCTCTCCGGCCGGTTGCAGGCGAAAATCCACGCAGGAGGCACCGCTGACCGGCCGAGGCTGGACGGGGGCGTGCACTTCGCACAGACCGAAATCCGCGTACCGATGATCGGCACGTCGTTCCGGTTGTCGTCCGACACGATCCGCATCGACGACAGCCGCGTCATATTCGACAACTACACGCTCCTCGCCCCGAACAGCAAGCCGCTGACGATCGTCGGCGAGGCCGACCTGGCCGACTTCAGCCGCATGACGGCCGACCTCGCGCTCCGGGCGTCGGATTTCCAGGCAGTCGACGTAGCCCGGAAGGAGGGTACGGCCGTCTACGGAAAGGCCTACCTCGACCTGGACGCGACGGCCAAAGGCCCCCTGAACGAACTCGTCGTCCGCGGCAACGTGGCCCTGCTGGGCGGCACGGACATCAACTACGTCATGCAGGACTCCCCGATGGACGTGAAGGAACGTCCGCAAAACATCGTGACGTTCGTCTCGTTCCGGGAACTGGATTCCCAGGGACAGGAAGAAACATCGCAGGCAATACGCATCGGAGGCATGGACGTGCTGGTGAATGTCGACATCAACAACGACGTACAGGCGGCCGTAGACCTTTCGGCGGACGGCAACAACCGGATCGACCTGAAGGGAGGCGGCAACCTGACCTATACCATGAACCCGCTGGGCGACGTCCGCCTGTCGGGGAAATACGTGCTCTCGGGCGGAAGCGTACGCTACAATCCGCCCATCATCTCCCAAAAAATCTTCAAGATCACGCCGGACAGCTATGTCGAATGGATAGGGAACATCGCCGACCCGGCTTTCAACATCACGGCCGTGGAGACCGTACGTGCCAACGTCTCCTCGGACGGGCAGGACAACCGTGCGGTGAATTTCGACATCTCCATCAACATCCGCAATTCGCTCGACAACCTGGAGGTCAGCTTCGGACTTTCTGCCCCCGAAGACCTCACCATGCAGAACCAGTTGAATTCGCTCACGGCCGAGCAACGCGCCAACCAGGCTATGAACCTGCTGATATACAACACCTACACGGGCCCCGGAACCACGGCGAAGGTCAGCTCTGAGAACCCGCTCAACTCGTTTATCCAGAAGGAGCTGAACCAGTGGGCGCAGAACAACCTGAAGGGCGTAGACCTGAGCTTCGGCATCAACTCCTACGGCGAGGACGACCCCAACGGCCAGCGCACCGACTACTCCTACCGGTTGTCCAAAAACCTGTTCAGCAACCGCGTGCGCGCCGTCATCGGAGGCAAGTTCAGCACGGACGCCGACCCGTCGCAGAACCTCAAGGAGAACCTGATCGACGACATTTCGCTGGAATACATGCTGACCAAGCGCGACAACATGTACCTGAAAGTATTCCGCCACACCGGGTATGAAAGCATCCTCGAAGGCGAAATCACCGAAACGGGCGTGGGCTTCGTGATCCGGAAAAAACTGCTGAGGCTGGGCGACCTGTTCAAGTCGACGAAACCCAAAGCGAAAAAACAGAAACGAGATGAGGCCGGCACACATTAGAAATACCTGCATCCTGGTTTGCGCCGTGCTGTCGGTAGCGGCCTGCTCCACCACCCGCCGGCTGGGGTCGGACGAGGTGTTGTATACGGGCGTGAAGAAAATCCGGATCGAACCCGACTCGGGCGTCGTGCTCTCCGCCGCAGCCGAATCGGCCGTGAAGGAACCGCTGTCGGTCGCCCCGAACAACCCGCTTTACAGCCCCTATATCCGCACCCCGCTGCCGATCGGGCTGTGGGCCTACAACTACCTCTACACGCCCAGGCAAAAGGGATTCAAATACTGGTTATTCAAACGGCTGGCCAAACAGCCCGTGCTGATCTCGAAGGTACAGCCCCGGCTCCGGACGAAGGTCGCGGAACAGGTGCTCGAAAATTACGGCTATTTCGGCTCGCACGCCGCAGACTCCCTGCTCTACCGCAAACACGGGCGGAAGGCAAAGGTGTACTATACGCTCGGCATAGCGCCGCCCTGGCACTATTCGAAGATCGCCTACCCGGAGGTGGACAGCGGCATGGAGCATCTCATGGACAGCCTCCGGGCCACGTCCCTGCTCCGCGTGGGGGCGCAGTACAACATGGACAGCCTCACGCTCGAACGCAAACGAATCTCCCAGCTGCTGCGCAACAGGGGATATTACTATTTCCGTCCCGAATACCTGGAATACCTGGCCGATACGACCTCCGGTCTGCGGCAGGTCGACCTGCGCCTGAACCTCAAGCCCAACCTGCCGGAGGTGGCGCTCAAGCCCTACCGGGTGGGCGGCATCACGGTGCGGCTGACAAACATCAAACCCGGCCCGACGGACACGCTCCGCCTGCCCAATGCGACGGTCATCGCCCAGCGGCCGATGAAAATCCGCCCCAGGATCCTGTCCGGGGCCCTCACACTCCGAAGCGGGCAACTCTTCACGGTAGATGCCCAAAACCGCACGCAGACCGACCTCAACAAGCTGGGCATTTTCCGTTCCGTCAACCTGAGCGTCACGCCGCTCGACTCGCTGCGGGGCTCCGACACGCTGGACGTCGCCATCGACGCGCAGTTCGACTATCCGCTGGAAGCCGCCCTGGAAACGGACGTAACCTCGAAGTCGAACAGCTTCATCGGCCCCGGCATCACCTTCAAGGTCAGCAACAACAACCTGTTCCGGGGCGGCGAAGTCCTCGCCCTGAAACTGAACGGCTCGTACGAATGGCAGACGGGCAACAAAAACTCCGGCGGCCGTTCCTCACGGCTCAACTCCTATGAACTGGGACTGAATGCGAACCTCAGCATTCCGCGGCTGTTGCTGCCGTCGTTCATCACGCGCAGGCTGAAATACCCCGGGAGCACGACGTTCCAACTCGGGGTCGACCTGATGAACCGCCCCAGCTTCTTCCGGCTGATCGCGTTCAGCGGCTCGGCAGGATACAATTTCCAGACCTCGCCTTACAGCCGCCATTCGCTGACCGTATTCAAACTCACCTACAACAAGCTGCTGCACACGACCGAAGCCTTCGACAAGACGATGGACGAGAACCCGGCCATCGCCATGAGTTTCCGCAACCAGTTCGTACCGTCGATCAACTATACCTATACGTTCGACAAGACCTACGGCAGCACCGGCAACCGCCGCTTCTACTGGCAGAACAGCGTCACCTCGGCCGGGAACCTCCTCTCGGGCATCCTGAGCCTGTTCGGCGAAAAACAGCCCCAGCATCTGTTCGGAAACCGCTTTTCGCAGTTTGTCAAGGAGGTGAGCGAAGTGAAGTTCTACCACCGCATCGGGCGCCGGAACAACTGGCTGGCGACGCGGCTGCTCGTCGGCGTGGGATATGCCTACGGGAATTCCGAGGTGATGCCGTACAGCGAACAGTTCTACATCGGGGGCGCCAACAGCATCCGCGCCTTCACGATCCGGTCGCTCGGGCCGGGCAGCTACCGTCCCCCGGCCAACGACCGCAACGGCTATCTCGACCAGACGGGCGATTTCAAGCTGGAGGCCAACGTCGAATACCGCTTCGGCATCATGGGACGCCTGAACGGCGCCGTTTTCCTCGACGCCGGGAATATCTGGCTGCTGAAAAAAGACCCCAAACGCCCCGGTGCGGAACTGAAATGGAAAGGGCTGCTCAATGAAATCGCGCTGGGCACCGGATTCGGGTTGCGTTACGACATCAGCTACCTGGTCATCCGTGCCGACCTCGGAATCGGCATCCACACCCCCTACCCCAATCCCGACAAGACGGGGTATTACAACATCTCCAGTTTCAAGGACGGGCTCGGGTTCCACCTGGCGATCGGCTATCCGTTCTAAAGTGCGGGCAGGTCATCCTTACGAATACGAACAGGCCGGCTGGTATTCCCAGCCGGCCTGTTCCATATCTGTCTTTCCTTCTAAGGCGAACGGATTTCCCGCCGCATGGACACCGAATCAGAAGACGAACTTTTCGAGTTTCATCTCGCCGAGCTGGTGCAGGCGCGGTACGAGGGTCGTGAAATGCGACGCCTGCTCGTGCGCGGCCAGCGCCTTGGCGTCGCTCCACGTCTCGCAGATCATCAGCACGTCATTGCGCGTAGTGCTTTCGAACAGGTCATAGGCCACGCAGCCTTCGTCCTTGAGCGAAGCCGCCACCAGTTCCCTGGCCGTATTTACCACTTCCTCGCGGTTGGAATCCGTCGTACGGATAAAAACATTCAATCGTATCATTTCGTTCTATTTAATTAAGTTTAAAAGGCTTTCACGGCCTCGACGGCCGCATCGTAATCGGGTTCCTCGGTAATTTCGGGCACGAGCTGGGTGTAGACCACCTTCCCCGCCTTGTCGATCACCACCACGGCACGGGCGAGCAACCCAGCCAGCGGGCCGTCGGCCATCAGCACGCCATAGGCGCCGGCAAAACCCGCAGCACGGAAATCCGACGCGGGAACGACGTTGGCGATACCCTCGGTCGTACAGAACCGGGACTGCGCGAAAGGCAGGTCTTTCGACACGGCCACGACGACCGTGTCGGGCAGCGAAGATGCCAGCTTATTGAATTTTCGCACCGAAGTCGCACAGACGCCCGTATCGAGGCTGGGAAATATGTTCAGCACGACGCGCTTGCCTTTCAGGTCACTGAGTTTCAGCGGGGAGAGATCCCCCTTTACCAATTCGAAATCGGGAGCCTGGGCGCCGGCCCGGATGAATTCGCCGTCGATATGCACGGGCGTGCCCTTGAATTTTGTCGTTGTCATCGTCTTTTTATTTTTCTGTCGTTTCATAAAACGTAAAACCGGCAGGTTTATTGTCCGGCAGGCGACATGCCGCCAACGGAAACCGTGCACGGATGCCGCACCACAAATTTAGTTCCTTTTCGGGAAGATTCCAACGGCTATTTCATATTCTTTTCAGGTTTACCGCCCAACTTTGCAGCGACTTAACCGGGTAAGAGCATATTTTTTGTATTTTTGCCCGAACCCGGCCGAAACGAAACAAAACGAAACAAACAGACAGACAAGACCGACATGAAAAAGACACTCCTTCTGCTCATGCTGACGTGCAGCTGCGCAATCGCTACAGCACAGGAACGCTCGCCACTGAGGCAAACCGAATTCATCTCCGCCGATTCGCTCGAAGACGAACACGAACTGTTGGAGCGCGTACGCAACATGCCCAACCTCGAAGTCGGCAAGGGCATCACGTTCCGTCCCAAAAGCAACTGGTTCTCACTGACGATGCGCTTCCGGATGCAGAACATGGTGGGACTCTCGTTCGACAAGGATTTCACGCTCACGAAAACCGATGCGCAGGTCAAGCGCCTGCGCCTGCGCTTCGACGGGTACATCTATTCCCCGAAACTGGTCTATTCGGTTCAGCTGGGATTCACCTCCTACGACACGGAACCGCTGCCCAACGGCAATATGAACATTGTGCGCGACGCAATCGTCTACTACGTCCCCAGCCCCAAGTGGAACATCGGGTTCGGGCAGACCAAGATCAAGGCCAACCGGGCGCGCATTAACTCTTCGAGCGCCCTGCAATTTGTCGACCGCAGCATCGTCAACAGCGAGTTCAACCTCGACCGCGATTTCGGGTTCTTCGGCGAATACAACATGCGCGGGGGCGAGGGCTTCAACCTCTCGGCCAAAGGTTCGGTGACGCTGGGCGAAGGCCGCAACTGGGGCAGTTCGTCCAACGGCGGGCTTGCCTACACGGGACGGCTGGAGCTCTACCCGCTGGGGCGGTTCAAGTCGAAAGGCGACGTGATGGAGGGAGATTTCGAAGGCGAGGAGCAGGTCAAGATACTCGTGGCCGGAGCCTACTCCTACAACCACAAGGCATCGCGCCTGAAAGGCCAGCGCGGCGCCGTCATGCCGGACGACGCGACCCGCAACATCGGCTCCTATTTTGCGGATTTCATCCTCAAGTACCGGGGATTCGCATTCTATACCGATTTCATGGGACGCAGCTGCGACCGACCGCTGTTCGACCCCCAGAGCAATGCCTTCGTATACAGCGGGCAGGGGCTCAACATACAGACCAGCTACCTGTTCGACAAGAAATGGGAGGTCGCCCTGCGTAATTCGACGCTCTTCCCCGAGCACGAAGTACAACCCTTTGCGGGGTACAAACGCTGGAACCAGACGACCGTAGGCGTCACCCGTTACATCATCGGCCACAGCCTTAAGGTACAGGCAGACATGTCGTACAACCACCGCAGCGAATCGTTTGACCCCGATTACAACCGCTGGGAGATCCGCTTCCAGCTGGAGCTGGGGCTCTGACCCGGCAACAGGAAAATACGAAAACTCCCGGCTATTGCCGGGAGTTTCTGTTTCGGGACAGGAACCCCGTTACAGGATTTTCAGCGCGATCCGCGCGCACGCCTCGGCATCGGCCAGGGCATGGTGGTGGTTGGCAAGGTCGAAACCGCACGCCGCCGACACGGTATGGAGCTGGTGGTTGGGCAGGCTGCTGCCGAACGTCCTGCGCGAGGCACGGCACGTACAATAGAACCGGTAGCCGGGATAAGGCATCCCGTACAACTCGAACACGGCGCGCAGGCACCCCTCGTCGAAGGGCGAGTTGTGCGCCACGAGCGGCAGCCCCTCGATACGGGGCGCAATCTGCTTCCACACGTCGGCGAAATCGGGCGCCTGGGCCGTATCCTCGTAGCTGAGGCCGTGGATGGCCGTGGTGAAACGGCTGTAAAAATTAGGACGCGGGCGGATCAGGCTGTAAAGCGTGTCGACCACCTCGCCGCCACGCACCACGACGACGCCCACCGAGCAAACGCTCGTACGCCGGCCGTTGGCCGTCTCGAAATCTATGGCTGCAAAATCTTTCATCGGTCAGGAGTGAATATCCTTCGCAAAGATACGGATTTTAACGCTTCCCGGTATCACCGGCAACGAAAAAACGGCCGCCTTTCCGAGGGCGGCCGTCGTTTCTGCCGGAGCGGGTTATTCGGTATACTCGTCGTCCGACGTGTCGGGCGTAACCCATGAATCGGCCGGGGTCAGCTCCTCGACCTCCGCCTCCGTCAGGAAGGCGTCTTTGTCGAACATGATGTCGTCGAAATAGTTGACCGTGCACTGGTAAGCGCCGTAGTTGTATGTCCAGTCCTTGGAGTAGATGCCGAAGATGGCCATGATATCGCCTTTCGCGCCGTCGCGGACGACGGGATACTGGGCGAAACGCGAATAACCGCTCGTGCGCACCGTATAGACCCCCTTCTTGTTGGTCGTCGAAGGCAGGGTGCTGTCATAGGTGAAAAGCACCGAACCGTAAAGGTTCGTACCGTCGTTGCTGAACGCCCAGCGGTACCAGACCTTGTTCATCACCGGACGGATGTCGGTATACATCCACGCGGGATAGATGTTCGACCCCACCGTCCCGTAACGGCACGTAACGCCGCGCAGGATCACCAGACGCCCGAAATACTGCTGCCCGTTCTGGCCGAAGAAATCGTCGCAGTTGGCCTCGGTGACCTCGAGGATCTCCTTGCCCAGCTCCAGCTGCGTCTCCTCGCCGAGGAACACGCGCTTGCGGATCTCCGTCGGGTCTTCGATGTTCGAGTTGGCATAGAATTTATGTTCGCCCACCTTGTTGTAGGAATCGGTAGGCCCCTCGCCCAGCGACAGCATCATGCGGTAGTTGCCGATATAGAGGCCCGAGACCTTGACATAGACCCAGTTCGAGGGGATCGTACCCGTGGCCTTGTCGAAACGCCCCATCGGATAGGTAAAATAGAGCCCCGTAGTGAGCTTCACCTCGATGGCACCCGAATCGTCCACCAGGTAGAGCGACTTGTAGACGTTACCCTCCTCGTCGCTCGACTGCACCTTGCCCTTGATGTAGTAATCCAGCCCGTCGGGCGACTGGCCGATCTGTACGTACTTCGTATCGCCCCAGCTCGAGTTGCTGCCCGTACCGCCGAGCGACTTGTGCTCATCGAGGAACATCTGTTTCACATCGGCGATGGAGATATGCTTCATCCCCGCGAAATCCTCGTCGGTATAGACTTTGGCAGGCTTCGGCGCATCGAAATCATTATAGCACCCCGTAACCGCAAACATCACGGCCAGCACGGCACATAACTGAAATATCTTTTTCATAATCGTCATATCGTATTAGAAGCGGAAATATACATTCAGGTAATAGGTCGTCCCCAGCAGGTAAAAGTACTTCGAATCGAACGGCACGTAGTACTGGATCGGCTGGGCGGCCGCACCCTCCTTGTTCACATAGGTACGGCGCGAAAGGCGCATCTGTTCGTAACCGCCCGTGCGGATCGTCTGGTCGTTGAGGATATTCTTCACCTCGAGGCTGAAGCCCAGCTGGTAGATGCGGTGGATGTACCAGTTCTTGCCGACGCTCAGGTTGAGCGTATAGGCCGAGTCGAATTTCTCCTGATCGCGCAGGTTCATCAGCGCCGTGTATTTCACGGCGCCGGGGAGCTGTGCCGCCTCGTCGGGGCGCAGTACCGTGGCATAAGCGGCACGGGTACGGCGCGCGGGGTTCATCGAGAGGTAGATACGGTCGTAATAGTTGAAATCGACCGAGGCGAACCAGTTGCGCGGGCCGCGGTAGCTCAGGCCGAGGTTGAGCGCCGTCTGGGGCGTGCTTTCGACGTAGAGGTCGTCCCAGAGCACCTTGTCGCCGCGGAGCACCTCCTCGCTGTTGTCGCGCGTCTGTGTGAAGTTGGCGTCCGACGTATAGCGGTAGTCGCCCAGGCTCAGGGCGCCGTTGAACGAGATGCCGCCCCAGATGGGAACCACGACGCCCACTTCGAGGCCGTAGTAACGCTTGTCGATGCCGCTCATGGCGAAGTTGGTGAACGACGACTGCGTATCGTCATAGTACGAGATGACCTTCGACTGGTCGGCGACCGAGGTATAGTAACCCGAAACGCGCGCCGTGATCCACGGCAGGTTGAGGTTGTACGACAGGTCGACGCCGAGTACCTTCTCGGAATCGAGGCCCGGCGTAGTCGTATTGCGGGTACGCGCCGAAACGAAAGCGTCGCGGAACTGCGGGGGATTGACCATGTAGGCCACATTGGCGTCGATGGCATGCGCACCCGAGAAACGGTACGAGAACTCGCCCTTGAGCTTGTAGGTCAGGTAGTCGAGCGTCTTCGATTTACCGAGCGAGTTGTTCGCGAAGAGTCCCTTGCGCAGCCGGCCGTCGCGCCACATGGCCGTATAGCCGACCTCGCCGCCGAGGCTCATCGTGAAACCGCCGAACGAGGCGTAATACTGCGCCCAGACCTGTGCCTGGCGCAGGTTGGCGTAGTAATCGTAGCTGAACTTGTCGCCTTCCCCGACGCGGCGGGCCTCGCCGTGCTTGAGGTAATAATCCAGGTCGTTCTGCGAAAGCAGCGGGTTGTAGTTGCCGTTGTCGCGCAGGGCGAACTTATCCACGTCGAGCCAGTAGTCGGCGCCGAGCAGGTCTTTCACCTGGTCGTAGTACTCCGTGCGGTTGATACGCGCCGTCAGGCCTCCGCGCAGCACGGACTGGTTGCGGAACGTATGGGCGATGTTGGCCGCGAAGTTGAAATCGCGCTGGTCGGTATGGCGTTCTTCGATCATGTAGATGCCCGAAGCCCCGGACTTGTTGCGGTTGTAGTTCATGCGGAACATGTTGTCGTAATCCATCTGGCTCTTGCTGGGGTCGGTGATCCACTCACGCATCGAACGCAGCGCAAGGTCGTTGTACGTCCCCAGATCCGAACTCTCGATGCCCTCGGACAACTGGAGGATACGGTTCGTGTAGAAGCTGGGCAGGTAACGGTAGTAGTCGGGGCGCGGGTCGGGGCCGTCCGTCCACGTCAGGGCCGAATAACCGTTCTTGCCGAAGCGGAACGAAGCCGCGGCGGCAAGTTTGGTATTCGACGAAATGTCGAACCCGTAGTTGAGCATCACAATCGGCTCGTGGTAATCGCGCACGCGCGAGTTGCGCAGCTTGCCGTCCTGCTTGCCCACATTGGGGTTGTAATAGTTGTTACTCAACAGGTCGTAGGCTTCCTGCGTCGACGCCTGCTGCGCTCCGCGCTCGGTCGGTGCGCCCAGGATGGTCAGCGCCAGGTTGTGGCGGTCGCCGCCGAAACGCTTTTCGACCGATGCGAAGTAACCGTAGGCATTGTAGTACACCCCGTCGACATAGGAGTTGCCGCCCTGGCGGGTCGAGAACGAGAAGGCGTACGACCATCCGTTGTCGAGCAGGCCCGAAGCGTAGGAAACCATCGCGCGGAAGCGGTACATCGAGTTGCCGTTCACGACGCTGGCACGGAAGCCCTTGCGCATCTGCGAAGCGCGCGCATTGACATTGGTCGTACCGCCGATGCCGTCGATGCCGTAGCCCGACGAGCGCAGCCCGGCGGTATTCTCCTGGTTACGCGTGGCATCGTTCAGGCCGCTCCACAACGACCAGGGGCCATAGCCCGTCATGGCGTCGTTGAACCGGATGCCGTTCAGGTAGATGCTCGAATACTGCGAATCGTAACCGCGCACGTTGAAACGCATCTCGCTGAATTTATACGAGGCAATGTTGTTGAAGACATCCTTCGACGACGAAAGCGACGAAGGCAGCGACTGCCCGTCGGCCGCCGTATCGGAGTCGAACTCCGCGAACACGGCGTCGTCGATGACATACTGCACATCGGGGGCCATCACCACCGAATTGAGGTTCTTGACCATCTTGTCGACACGGATCGCCAGGTCGAGGTTCTCGAACTCGGGGGCTTCGAATTTCAACTGGTATTCCCCTTTGGGCAGCTGGTCGATATTGAAATTACCGTGGTTGTCGGTCATGACGGTGACGCCGAGCGGTTCGACGACCACCTTGACATTGCTCAGTGCGACACGGCCGTCACGCGAGACGACCTTGCCTTTGACGCCCCCGTCCTGGGCATACGCCCCGGCACAGGCCAGCGTGAGCAGGATAACAAGTAAAGCTCTGATCTTCATAATTACTTTGTTGGGTTATTTACCGATGTAAATGAATACGGGAAGGTGGTCGCTGTATCCCCCCTGGAAATTGTTGCCCACGAACGTACGCAGCGGGTAGCCCTTGTACTGGCCTTCCTGCTGGAACAGATAGGGGACACGGAAAATATTGCCGTAATATTTCCCCTTGGGGGCACGCTCCAGCTTGAGCGAACCCGTCGAGCCGGTAGCGAGGTTCTCCGACACGACGATATTGTCGAACAGGTTCCACTGGTCGCGGTAGGCAAGCGAACCGATGCCCGCCTTCAGCATGTCGATAAAGGGATTGTAGTATCCGCCCGGTTGGAGCTTGCGGATGTTGCCTTCGGCGCCGAGCACCTCGGTGATACTCTTGTCGGTGGCGTCGTCGTTGAAGTCACCCATCATCACGACCTTGGTCGCGGGGTTGATCGCCAGCACCGAGTCGGCGGCATGGCGCATGATCTCGGCGGCGCGCTCGCGCTTGGGTGCCGAAGCCTCCTTGCCGCCCAGGCGCGAAGGCCAGTGGGCCACCATGAAATAGAACGGTTCCCCGTCGATCGTCCCCCACATCGTCACCACGTCGCGCGTGCGGAAATTCGGCAGGCTCTCCATCGTAAACGGAATCGGGGCGCTGCCCTCGAGCTTGAACACGTCGGGACGGTAGTAGAACGCCACGTCCACGCCGCGGGCATCGGGCGAATCGTAGTGCACGATGCGGTAATTGGCCGGGGCGAGTTTGGGCGTAGCGATCACGTCCTCCATGACATTGCGGTTCTCGATCTCCGAAACACCGATCACCACCGGGTAGTCCTTGTTGATAGCGGCGATGTCAAACAACACGCGCGAAAGGTTATTGATCTTTTTGGTATACTTGGGCGTATTCCACTTCTTGGGGCCCTCGGGCGTAAACTCCTCGTCGTAAATCTCCGGGTTGCGGATCGTATCGAAGAGGTTTTCGAAGTTGTAGAAAACGACCTTGTAGGGTTTCTGGGCGAAGCAGGCGACGATCAGCGCTGCGAAAAGCCCGGTAAAAAGCAGTTTCTTCATATTGTTCAGATTAATTTATACCCCAGTCCGAGGGATTGTTCTGTGCCTTCACGTCGGCGGCAATGGCCTCGTCGAGCATCGTAAAGAATTTATAACCCGTTTTCTCTTCGATGTCGGCAACGCTCGTAATATATTGTTTTATACTCCCGGTCGTGGTTGAGGAATTTTCAGCCCAATAACCGATTGCCGCCAATTGCGATGCATCGGTAATCTGGTCGATCCGCTTCCCCGTCCTGCCGCTTTTGGTACGTAGCAGCACCTTCCAGCAATACTGTGGAATCGCGACCCGATTCCCCCCTTTATCCGTCGTATATCCCTGTACCCCATAAGTTCCCGTAACATTGTACAAGGTATCGGGATATGAAATATATTTCAGGGTAAGATCTTCCAAATCCCCCCACGACCCGCTATTAAAATCAGGATCCTGAGGCATAATATTGGTCGAATAGAACGTCTGCTCATTCAATAGCGAAGAATAGCTGACATAACGATGGTAGGACATACACTGATGCCCGCGGATAGGCCGCCCATTATATGAACCGCGGCTCAAATCGACCTGAAATTCCTCCGGCACTTCAGGATCGTATTTCCATGCATTAGAACGCTCATATTTTCCTACCCGGTAACAGGAATGGATCGGATAGGCAACCCAGTTGGCGATACGTTTCTTCGTGTCGTAGCAGATCGTAAAGTTGCGGGCCGTCTTCCCTTCCGAAAGGGGCGCATAATGCGTTACGTAACAGTAGTCGGAGGCTTCGACATAGGCGGGCAATTCCGCCCACGCGTGATCCATCGATGCCGGAACCGAGTAGTCCGCCTGGTCGATCGTCAACGTGAATTCGTGTCCGCCGTCGAAGACGACATCGACCGCGGCACGGCGGGACGCCCCCGTTTCATTATCGTCCAGGTAGAGGTAAATGACCTCGCTTGCGGCGACCAGCTGCGCCGATTTGGTCGTGGCTTGCGTCCTGCGCGACGTCCAGCACCAACTGCCGCCTTCGGTCACGGTGACGGTATAAGCCGTACCCACGGGCCCCGTCAGCACGAGCCGGGGGTCGGTCGCATAACCTTTGGCCGCGAGCGTGGTCGTCTCCGTATCGAGGAACAGCGCGGAAATATTCGCCGGGGTGCCGTCGTCGGAGGAACCGCACCGCCCGAAAACCAGCAGGAGCGCCCCGAGCACCATAGCCCGTCCGAAAAGTTTCAATAACCCTTTTGTCAAAATCATGTGGGAATTTGCAAATAAAAATGTCAGGTAGAAAATCCGACAATCATCCCCGGCGGAAGCCAATCCGCCGGGGATGGATTATCGGAATCAGAGAGTTGCTATTCGCTCAATTCATAAAGGGCGACACCGGAATACTTCACGCCATCGGCGTTCGACGAAGCATATGGGCCGAAACGATTACTTGTAGAACCGTCTTCAATCTGGTACAGCAATTGACGTTTTGTCTTCTCCGTAGAGGTTGCTACATCCATAATTGCAAACCAATTCTTGTCATTATCATAAGTGATCGTCCAAGTCTTCGACGAAGTATCGGCCAGTTTAAAATTGGTACCAGAGTTGTGTTCAATATATTTACCGGCACTATTCTTAATCACATAGGCATCGCCATTGGCTTCGATTGTCACAGCATAGGCATCATTTGCCTCATTCGATTCGATCTTACCACCCGAAACCGTGATATCGACACCAGTGAACTTACTCGAAGTCATCGCAGCTGCAGCGGGCATCACAACATATTTCGAATTGACTTCAGCCACGACTAAATACTTCTTACCCGCTGCTATCGCATTGACTCGCGTATATCCGCTACCGCCCGGTACGGATTTCCCGGCCTGCGAAATCGCAACGGTCTTGGTATCCACAGCGGCACCGGCCTTCATCAGTTTGATGGTCAGCGTGGCGGTGATAGCCTGCTCCGTCGTGTTTTCCTTGGGCGTCACAGTTACAACCATCCCGTTTACGGAGGTCGTGAACTGCTCCGATTTATCCGTAGCGGCTTCGATCGTGCAGTCGTCGGCATTGGCAGCCGTGACCGTCACGGTCTTGGCATTGTCCGTCGCAGCGAAAGAAAGCGACGTCGGGTCGAGCTTGGTAATCTTCGGTTCAGCGGGTGCATCACCATCCTTTTCGACCGATACGGCAATCGTGCTAAGCATCTTACTCTGGTTGGTCATACCTAACGTATAACCCTTGACAATAACAACCTGTCCATTAAGGGAAGCATCGACAAAACCATCGGCGGGATATGCCAGAGAGCCCTGCAGATCCGTACCTTCGACAGCTATATTATAGTAATACCCGTCTATCGTAAGCGTGCCCGAATATTCGATATATTTAATAACGGGAGTGGCTGCCGCATAGGCATCGAAAGCGGCTCCGTCGAACTTTTCGGGAGTAGGCTGTGTGAAGGAACCGTCAGATACCTTTTCTATTACCAGGTCGGTTTCAGAGAACTGTACCAACTTACTGTAAGTAGTCGTCTTGCCGGTCACCTTGACAGTCTGGCCAATCGTAGCGGAATAATCTACCACAGGCTTATTATCTTTCCATCCAAGATAGACCAGAATCTTCCCGCTATTGTCCTGAATCAGGAAACTACGTCCGTTAATCGCCACGACTTGTCCCTGCGTAGTATAGGTCGCGCCTACCGAACCGGCAATGACTTCAGCAATGGTCTTCGTTTCAGTTACAGGAGGAGTAATATTGTCCAGGTCGACCTCCGTACCACCGATGCCCTCGAAAAGTTTCACGTCGTCGATACGGTGTGCGGATGTAAGATCCGAAGTAAATTTAATGTAAAGTTCCGAAGGCACCTGTTTCAGCGTGAAATTGGCCGTCGCCAAAGCCCAGGTACCGTAGTTAGAGTGCTCGTCGTCCCCGACAGGGCGGTCATAGGTAATTTCTGCCCAGTTTTCACCGTCTTTGCTCAGATATACATGGAACTCCGAAGTCTTGAAGGCATTGTCCTTATCTTCAAAAATACTACGGTATGAACCGAACGTAAGTTGAAGGTTCTTCTGGGTAGATTCAAGTGCGATTTTCTGAATCTCAAAAACACCGCTCGTTCCGAAAAACATATTGTTGACACCGGAAGCGTCGTCCTTGTACTTCGAATGGCTATCGTTCGAAGGCGAATTCGAACGAACACTTATACCGCTCGTTTTATAAGCAACATTGTCGGCACCCGTACCAGTCTGATTCTTCCAGCCCTCGAATGCATCTGCGAAGGGGAACTTACCATCTGACCCCTTTTGAGCCTGCTCCTTATCGAAATCGTTAGCATAGATAGGATCGCCCGTGGGGGGGGGTGTAACCCCGCTGCCGTACTGTTTTACGGCTACGGACGACTCGGCCTGACCCCATTTGCCGAATTCGGGGTGGATAAGCGTGAAGGAGATTTTGCCTTCGCGCAGGTTCGTACCGGCAGGCAGCTCGGAAACCGTAACGGAGATCGTTCCGTTGCCTTTGCCGCTCATCGGGGAAATGGTAGCCCAATCCAGGTTACTTGCAGTAACCGTCCATTCGCAGTTCGCCGTGATAGCTACGGTCTGCGTCGTCGCCGTCTCATCGGTGAAATCGAGCGCCGTCGGATCCGCCGTCAACTTCGGCGTCAGCGACTTGTCATCGTCGTCGGAGCATCCCGTAAATGCCGTGGCAGCCACAAGGAAAAATGCACCGAAGACCAACCTAAAAAGATGTTTACTCATAAAAATAGTTTTAATTAGGTGATTATAAACTAATATCCGTTTGCAAAAATAACTTACGATTCTTCCGTTTTTTAAAGGGGAAACTATTACAAAGATAACTTTTATTTCAAAAATACAAAAGGATTTCGGCATATATTTACTGTTAAAGTTCCGTTACATAGCAAAAAAACGTTCCATGCTGCCTCGGAAAGGACAACCCGTGCGGCATACAGCCTCGCCCGCTCCCAAATCAAGGCATCGGCGGAGGCTTCCGTCCGGAACCGGCCCCCCCGGCACACCTTCGGCCAGGCAAAAAAAATTCCGCCCCGGAAACCGGGACGGGCGAAGTTTCAAGGCTGGTTGGCGGATTGCATCGGCAGGAGTCATAAACCGGCATCGTTTCCGATGCTGCAAAATTACCCTACGGCTATTTCATCGTTGCGACAGTCCCGTTACAATCCCGGGAATATGGCATTGCACGCACGTTGCAGCAGCCGGCAAAGCCGCTCGGCCACACCACCCGGCCACAAAAGCAGTCTGCCCGGACTGTAAACGTCCGGGCAGGCCATGCCGAATAACGGGTTCGGCAACGATTGCAATACGGCGGCGGCCTGCCTCACACAGCGGCCGCGCAGGGATCATACCCTACTCCCACTCGATGGTTGCAGGCGGTTTCGAGGAGATGTCGTAGACGACGCGGTTGACCCCTTTGACTTTATTGATGATGTCGTTCGACACATTGGCAAGGAACTCATAGGGCAGGTGCACCCAGTCGGCGGTCATGCCGTCGGTCGAGGTCACGGCACGCAGTGCGACGCAGCTCTCGTAGGTTCGCTCGTCGCCCATCACGCCGACGCTCTTCACCGGGAGCAAGATGGCCCCCGCCTGCCACACCTTGTCGTAAAGTCCGGCATCGCGCAGGGCGTCGATGTAGATTTTGTCCACGTCCTGCAGGATTCCGACCTTTTCGGGCGTAATGTCGCCCAGGATACGGATCGCAAGGCCGGGCCCCGGGAAGGGATGGCGCCCGATGAGCTGCTCGGAGATCCCGACCGACCGACCGACACGGCGCACCTCGTCCTTGAAGAGCAGGCGCAGCGGCTCGACGATCCCGAGGTGCATCTTCTCGGGCAGCCCGCCGACGTTGTGGTGCGACTTGATCGTCGCCGAGGGGCCGTTGACCGACACCGACTCGATCACGTCGGGATAGATCGTCCCCTGCGCCAGCCAGCGCACGTCCTCGATCCGGATCGCCTCGTCGTTGAATACCTCGACGAAATCGCGGCCGATGATCTTGCGCTTGGTCTCGGGATCGCTCACGCCAGCCAGATCGCCCAGGAACTTGTCGCCGGCCTTCACGCCCTTAACGTTCAGGCCCATGTTCTTATACGACTCGAGCACGTCCTCGAATTCGTTCTTGCGCAGCAGGCCCGAATCCACGAAGATGCAGTAGAGGTTCTTGCCGATGGCCCTGTGCAGCAGCACGGCGGCCACCGACGAGTCTACGCCGCCCGAAAGCCCGAGCACGACCTTGTCGTCGCCCAGTTTCTCCTGCAACTCGCGCACGGTGGCCTCCACGAAACTCTCCGACGTCCACTCCTGCCTGCAGCCGCAGATACCCGCGACGAAATTCTTCAGCAGGTGCGTGCCGTCGGTCGAATGGTAGACCTCGGGGTGGAACTGGATGCCCCACGTCTGCTCGCCCTCGATGCGGAACGCAGCCACGCGCACGTCCTCGGTGCTGGCCACAATCTTATAGTTCGCGGGCACCGACGTGATCGTATCGCCGTGCGACATCCACACCTGCGTGGTCGCAGGCAGGCCGCGCATCAGCGGGTCACCGGCATCGCCCACCGTAAGCACCGCACGGCCGTACTCGCGGCTGGGCGCAGGCTGCACCTCACCGCCGAAGGCCGATGCGAGGAACTGCGCGCCGTAGCAGACACCCAGCAGGGGCAGTTTACCCTTGATGGCCGAAAGGTCGGGGGCAGGGGCATGCTCGTCCCTCACGGAAAAGGGACTGCCCGAGAGAATCACACCCCGCACCGAAGCGTCCAGCACCGGAATTTTGTTGAAGGGGTGGATCTCGCAATAGACATTCAGTTCGCGTACGCGCCGCGCGATGAGCTGCGTATACTGCGACCCGAAGTCGAGAATCAGGATTTTTTCCATAATATAATGTAAGTCCGACGAATCGGGGTTCATCAATTTCGGAAGATTTACAAGCCATGAAACTCGCCGGACTCACTCTACGGCGTCTCCGACGCCGGTTTCAGGCCTAAAATTCCTCCGGGCCTTCCTCGCTGCCAAGGAAGACCTCGAATCCTTATTATTTTCTTTTTACCGGACGGTTGTAACTTCCCGAAAGGCGCATCTCCGCGGCGAAAGCCTCGTTCCCGACTTCGCGGATGCGTGCTATGCAACCGCGACGGTCTGAGCGAAAAACGACCTGGAAAACCCCGGCGATGAAATTATTGAACTTTCCGCAGGCATCCAGCGGCACCAGCGTGCATTCGGCGCAACTCTGCCAGCCGTTCTCCCGGCAGCAGAAACGAACCTTGCACCACACGGCCTTTTCGTTATCGCGGCACCCCGGACAACTCCCTTTCCGGAATTTCCGGCATGAACCGCAAAAAAGCCCGCAGGCCGCAATCCCGGGATCGGAACTATTCACCGCGGGAATAATTGGGCGTTTCACTCGTGATGGTCACGTCGTGCGGGTGGTTCTCCGTAACGCCGTTCGAGGTGATGCGGATGAACTGCGCACGCTGCAAAGCCGCGATGTCCCTGGCACCGCAATAACCCATGCCCGAACGGATGCCGCCGATAAGCTGGAAGACAGCCTCGCTCAACGTACCCTTGAAGGGTACGCGCGCCACGATCCCTTCGGGAACGAGCTTGTTGATATTGCCCTCGCAGCCCTTCTGGAAATAGCGGTCGGCGGAACCCGCCTTCATGGCGTCGATCGAGCCCATGCCGCGGTAGGTCTTGAACTTACGGCCGTTGTAGATGATCGTCTCGCCGGGAGACTCCTCCGTGCCGGCGAACATCGAGCCGATCATCACGCAGTCGCCGCCCGCAGCCAGCGCCTTGACGATGTCGCCCGAATAACGCAGGCCGCCGTCGGCGATAACCGGAACACCCGTATCTTTGGCGGCCGACGCCGCGGCATAGATGGCCGACAGCTGGGGAACGCCCACGCCCGCGATCACGCGGGTGGTGCAGATCGAGCCGGGGCCGATACCGACTTTGATGCCGTCGGCGCCGTTCTCGATCAGGAACCGTGCGGCTCCTGCCGTGGCGATATTTCCGACCACCACGTCGAGCGACGGATAGGCGGCCTTGATCTCCTTGAGCTTATTGACGATATTCATCGAATGCCCGTGCGCGGAGTCGAGCACCACGGCATCCACATCCTCCTCGACGAGCGCCTTCACACGATCCAGCGCATCGGGCGTGATGCCCACGCCGGCTGCGACGCGCAGACGGCCTTTGGCATCCTTGCAGGCGTTGGGATGATCCTGCACCTTCGTGATATCCTTATAAGTAATAAGCCCCACCAGATGGCCTTCGTCGTCGACCACGGGGAGCTTTTCGATCTTGCAGTTGAGCAACACCTCCGAGGCGTTGGACAATTCGGAGCTATGCGTCGTGATGAGGCGGTCGCCGGGGGTCATCACCTCCTCGATACGGCGCGACATGTCGCGCTGGAACCGCAGGTCGCGGTTGGTGACGATACCGATCAGCTTCCGATCCGCATCCACGACCGGAATACCCCCGATCTTGTTCTCTTTCATCAGGTTGAGCGCATCGCCGACCGTATGGTCTTTCGAGATGGTCACCGGGTCGTAAATCATGCCGTTCTCGGCCCGTTTCACCCGGCGCACGTGGGCGGCCTGCTCGGCGATGGACATGTTCTTGTGGATCACGCCGATCCCGCCTTCACGAGCCAGCGCAATAGCCATCGGCGCTTCGGTAACGGTGTCCATGGCAGCGGACACAATGGGGATGTTAAGTTTGATATTTCGCGAGAAACGGGTCTGGACACTGACCTCTCGCGGCAACACTTCCGAATAGGCGGGTATAAGCAGCACATCGTCGAACGTAAGTCCTTCGGGTTGCACCTTCTCATTGATAAAA
>ENA-ORTT01001172-ORTT01001172.1-human-gut-metagenome-genome-assembly--contig:-NODE-1172-length-28021-cov-46.903883_pt1 | contig 28021 bp, 19 predicted proteins | sample MGYA00242074_ERZ509197 | MGnify/ENA primary metagenome ERZ509197 (study PRJEB26280, sample SAMEA2338789) | human gut metagenome | biome: human gut; feature: human-associated habitat; material: faeces...
TCACAAGCTCTACAACTCAATGTGTCCCGCGAGTCAGCTTTGATATAATATCATCCTGGCACACATATGTCAACGGATTTTCTGCAATTAATTAAAGTAGTAAAACTATCTTAAAAAACACAAATTTTCTAAATTGTCTGTTTATTATATACAATTCTCACAATTACTATCTGACAGCCTCTATCGCTTCCTTGATATTTGCCACACCGACAATCTCAATTCCACTAATATGCGACACTCCTGCAAGACACACTTTGGGAACAATACACTTTTTAAAGCCAAGCTTCTTTGCCTCAGCCACACGCTGCTCGGACATGGTAACTCCGCGTACCTCTCCGCTTAAGCCCACCTCTCCAAAGCATATGGTATCCTCACGCACTATAATATCCTTTTTGCTTGATGCGATTGCAAGCACTATCCCAAGATCTATCGCCGGTTCGTTCATCCTTATACCGCCTGCTATATTCACATAAGCGTCACAGTCTGACAGTGGCAGGTTGGCTCTTTTTTCAAGGACCGCCATGAGTAGATTTACTTTATTATAATCTGTACCATTTGCTGTACGCCTTGGATTATTAAAAAAACTGTGACATACAAGAGCCTGTATCTCGAGAAGTATCGGGCGGCTTCCCTCTATAGAACATGTGACAATTGATCCTGATGCTCCCTCGGGCTTACCGCTAAGCATATACTCCGACGGATTTTCCACCTCAACAAGTCCCTCCGCCTTCATTTCAAATACGCCTATCTCATTGGTCGAACCAAATCTGTTCTTAACGCCTCTAAGTATCCTGTACGACTCATACCTGTCACCCTCAAAATAAAGCACAGTATCAACCATATGCTCCAACGTCCTCGGCCCCGCAACCGCACCATCCTTTGTCACATGTCCTACTATAAAAACAGAAATACCCAAAGTTTTTGCAAGCTGCATAAGCACTCCGGTTGTCTCCCTGACCTGTGAGACACTGCCCGGTGCCGACGCTATCTCCTCATTGTACATAGTCTGGATGGAATCTATTACAACAACCTCCGGTTTTTTTCGTTGAATCACATCCTTTGCTATATCAAGACTTGTCTCACATAAAAGCTCCAGTGAATCCGTAAAATCACCAAGTCTGTCGGCACGCATCTTTATCTGATGCAGTGATTCCTCACCTGACACATAAAGTAATGGCACCTTTTTTTGTGAAAGCTCCCTGCATACCTGAAGTAGAAGCGTGGATTTTCCTATACCCGGATCTCCTCCCACAAGCACAAGTGACCCCCTCACAATTCCTCCGCCAAGCACTCTGTCAAACTCAGCTATACCTGTCACTATACGCTCCTCTTTCTCGCTTTTTACTGCCGAAAGAGGCAGAACCTGTGCCGCCTTTGATTCTTTTTTTACTTTTCCCGACGAACTTATCGACTTTTTATCTACGGTTTCCTCTACAAATGTATTCCATTCCTTACAGGCCGGGCACTGTCCCATCCATTTTGCCGATTCATAACCACATTCCTGGCAGAAAAATACAGAGGTCTTTCCTTTTGCCATATTGTTCTCCTTTATAAAATACAAAAAGCCCGGCTTTCACCGGGCTAAAAATATGCTCTATTTTCTTGATACTTTGATATCGACTGAATCAACACCCTCAAGCTCTACGCTTAAGCTGAGCTTGCCGCCGAGATTTGTCTTCATAGTACCTGCAACAGCTCCAGCTATATCAATTTCGTACTCTGTCTCCTCTTCAAGGCCAAGAGTAATCTGAGCATCCTCAGGTCCCTCCACAGTAAATGTCACTGTATCAGCAGTCTCCTCGAAATCCATAACCGCTGTTCCCGGAACAGACTCGTATACAAAGAGTCCGTTTCTTTCGAGCTTTGTAATCTCCTTAAAGGTCTTTACCTTGTAGATATCTCCATCCTTCTCAAAATTGTCAAGTTTTGCCTTTGCAGCCAATGTATAATCTCCGAAGCTGAGCTTTCCGTTTTCCTCAGTACGGATTAATTCACTTATTACAGCCATTTTTATCCTCCCGTAGCTATATTGATATATTAATTATAAATCCAATTCTACTCAACAGTCAATGAAATTTGTTTGTTTTTCGTAGAAATTATTACCTTATTGCCGCGCTTAATTTTGCCGGTAATAATATCCTCTGACATACGGTCTTCAATCTCCTCCTGAAGTTTTCGTTTAAGAGGTCTTGCGCCATATTTTCTGTCATAGGCTTTGTCCACGATAAAGGATTTTGCACTGTCGCGCACTGTGAGCTCTATATCAAGCTGTTCTTTACAGCGTTTCTTAAGCTCCTTTACAAGAAGTGTCACTATATGCTTCATGTCATCCTTGTTGAGAGCTCTAAATACAATAGTCTCGTCGATCCGGTTCAAAAACTCAGGTTTAAATATACGGCGGACCTCCTCCATGACACTGTTCTTCATACGCTCGTGATCCTGCTTTTCGTCATCACCTGCACCAAAGCCAAGGCGCTTTGGCTCTATAATAGAAGAAGCTCCTGCATTTGATGTCATGATGATTATTGTATTCTTGAAATCAACCGTGCGCCCCTGTGAATCAGTGATTCTACCATCATCAAGCACCTGTAAAAGTATATTGAACACATCAGGATGTGCTTTTTCTATCTCATCAAACAGTATAACAGAAAAAGGATTGCGTCTGACCTTCTCCGAGAGCTGTCCGCCCTCCTCATGGCCCACATATCCCGGTGGTGAACCAATCATCTTTGAAACACTATGCTTTTCCATGTACTCTGACATGTCAACACGTATCATGGCATCTTCTTTGCCAAAGACAGCCTCAGCAAGCGCCTTTGACACCTCCGTCTTACCTACTCCTGTCGGTCCCAAAAACAGGAATGAGCCAATCGGCTTCTTAGGATCCTTTAAACCAACACGGCCTCGTCTGACTGCCTTTGCAACAGCAGAAACAGCCTCCTCCTGTCCTATTACACGCTTGTGAAGTATCTGTTCAAGCTTTGCAAGTCGTCCTGCCTCTGACTCTGTAAGCTTATTTACAGGTATTTTGGTCCATCCCGATACTACATCCGCTATCTCATTTTCGCCGACTACAGGCTGATTTTTGGCTCCTGTGCGACGGTTCTTTCTGATAAGCTTCTGCTGTTTATTTTCAAGCACTTCCTTTTCCGACATAAGCGCGCCGGCAGCTGCGAGATCTCCTTTCGACAAAGCATTTTCCAACTGGTTCTGCTTATCTGTTATCTCTTTTTTCAGTGCAAGCAGCTCGTCAGATGATGTCAGATTCTTAAGCCTTATCCTGGCTGCCGCTTCATCCATAAGGTCTATCGCCTTATCAGGTAAAAATCTGTCATTTATATATCGTGCAGAAAGGTTTACTGCTGCTTTCACACCCTCATCTGTTATGATGACACCATGATGCTTTTCATAGAGTCCCTTTAATCCTGTGAGTATCTCTATTGTCTCATCCACACCCGGCTCCTCAACCATCACCGGCTGGAAACGGCGCTCAAGCGCAGCATCCTTTTCCACGTATTTGCGGTACTCTTCTATGGTAGTGGCGCCGATTACCTGTACCTCGCCTCTGGCAAGCGCAGGCTTTAATATGTTAGATGCATCTAACGAGCCTTCTGCTCCTCCTGCACCTATTATAGTGTGAAGCTCATCAATGAAAAGCAGTACATTTTTGGCATTTGAAACCTCGCTTATCACCTTCTTGATACGCTCCTCAAACTCACCACGATACTTTGATTTGGCTACAAGCCCGGACATATCAAGAGAAACCAGTCTCTTTCCCAAAAGAATATCCGGAACATTGCCACTGACTATATCCTGCGCAAGTCCTTCTACTATAGCGGTCTTGCCCACTCCCGGCTCTCCAATCAGACATGGATTGTTTTTGCCACGGCGGCAAAGTATCTGGATAACGCGCTCCATCTCCTTTTTTCTGCCTATAACAGGGTCAAGAAGCCCTGCCTCTGCCATATCTGTCAAATCTCTGGAATACTGATCTAACACAGGAGTCGCAGAATTGTATGATGTACTGTAGCTTTTCATCAGATCCCTGTATGCAGACGGATCCTCACCCATCGCACCAAGAATATCTATAAACATCTTCTGACTGTTAACACCCATGGTGTTTAAAAGTCTTGCAGCTGCACAGTCTCCCTGCAGTACTATAGCCATCAGCAAGTGTTCTGTACCTATCTCATTGCACTCAAATCTATCGGCTTCCTCCGATGCGCGCTCCAATACTCTCTGTGTCCTTGGTGAATAGCCATCCCTGTCCATCACTTCGATGTTATCCCCCGGTGAAATCAGGTCTTCAATCATCGAAATAAGCTTATCATATTCCACATTGCAGGCTGTTAGAATCTCAGCTGCCACACCGGTGCCCTCTTTTATAAGGCCAGCCAGTATGTGCTCTGTTCCAACATAGCTGTAATTCATTTTCTTTGATATACGTGCAGCCAAATCTATTGCTTTTTTAGCCTTACTTGTATATGGTTTCAAGTCATATCCTCCAGTCATATTCACTAATTTAAGTCGATGAACTGCAAATCATCATCTTCGCTGTCATCTTCATTATCATCCTTTGCACTGCTGTCTATAGTCTCAGACGGCTTATTTCCCTCATTGACAAAGCCATCAAGTGCCATTTGAAGCTGATTCTTTAAAGCATCCTCATCAGCATCGTTTTCTGTGTCAGAAACGTTTTCCTGCCTTGAATCGTCTTTTAAATCAAACTCAGAGTTTTCATTCTCAACAGCTTTCTTAGAATCAGGTGTAATTTCTACGGTTCTTCCGACATAGGATGCATTTGATATATTTTCATCCGTAGCCATCTTTTGCTCATCTGCAGCATCTTCCGCTGTTTCTTCTGCGACTTCATCTGCCGGCTCTTCTACAGCTTCATCTGCTGTTTCTTCTGCGGCTTCACCTGCCGACTCTTCTGCAGCTTCTCCTGCCACTTCATCCACCGACTCTTCTGCAGCTTCTTCTGCCACTTCATCCACCGACTCTTCTGCAGCTTCTTCTGCCACTTCATCTAACGGCTCTTCTGTAACCTCTTCTTCCAACTCATCTGCTATCTCGTCCGCAGTTTCATCAGTTGTTTCTTCCAAAGCTTCATTTGATACATCTTCTGCTGCATCATCTACATCATCATCGTCATCATGATAGTCCATTGCCTTATATTTTCTGTTTTTCACAGCTGATACAATAAGCAACAGTAACAGAATAATGATAATAAGAACCAGTATTGCAGCCAAAACAAGATATTTATTGGCAATTCCCGGGACAAGCTCACTCTTTGTTGTATCATTTTCCTCCTGTGCCACTGTAGGTGTACTGAGCTCAGTTCTCATATATGTGCCATCTACGCTATCATATGTGTACCAGCCACTCTCACCATTGTCATTCATAGCGTATATGAGGTAAAAATCCTTTGTCTGATCATCGGTTTTTTCGCCTTTGGTCTGGTAGGCTGTTGCCACACCCTTGCCCTCTATGGAGAGCGATATCTCATTATATCCCTCAGGCACATCATCCACCTTAGGCAGTAAAACCACTATAAAATGTGACTCTGAATTGATACGGACAAACTCATATGCTGTATTCTGTGCTGCATCATATACAAAAAGCCCATTGCCGCTTTCCGACTGTAAATACACAAGCGTGATATCACCAAAGGTGCCATGAAGGGTATTGTATTCAAGTCCGTCAATCACTGTCTTTGAGTGCTCAAAGCCTTCAGGAACAACATCCTCCGGAATGTCATTTACCATAGTCCACTCTGTGCCATTTATATCGAACTTCTTCCAGTTATCCTGCTTATCTGCATTCTCCGGATCATCCTCGGCTCTTCTGGTAACAACTATATTGTATGTGCTTGTGCTGCCGTCCTCTGCTGTCACAACAACGCTGACCGTATTCTCTCCAACCTCAAGTGAATCATTGCCTGTGACTGATGTCACACTCGCCTTGGAATCAGCCGGATTTGCTGTAACCGCAAGGCTTGAACAGCTGTAATCTACCGTAGCTATGTAATCCTTTGTCGCAGCAGAAAACTCAGGGGAAAGCGTACCTGCCGAGATAACAAGCGAACCAAGAGATGCGTTTGAGGATTTCTTTCCCTCTTTGTTTTCATTATCTTTATTTGCATTGCTGTCATTGCCGGTATTGCTGCCGGAATTGTCCTTGTTATCCTTGTTGCTGTTTGAATCGTTGTTTGATGAAGCACTTGTTACCGTCACCTTCGTGCTGGCACCGGTAATTATACCTCCGGCATCGTTGGCCTCTGCATCTCCTACAACTGTACAATATGCCTTTATAGTGCAGCTTCCTGCAGCCTTCGCCGTAAACGAAAATGACCGCGATGTCGGGTATTCCGGTCCCGCTGCATCACCAATATTTGCCACACCATCTCCACCGTTACTCAGTACTCCCTCGTCGGAGCTTGAGATAACTACAGTGCCAAAATATCCTGACGGCATAGAAACCGTCACCTTGACTGTTTTTCCAACAGCTACAGAGCTTGAGCTGACACTTAATCCAAGTCCCTGCGCATATACATGCTCGGCAGGTGTGAAAACAAGCATCACCGCCATAACAAGTGATAATATACATCCAAATAATTTCTTCATATTTTCCTCACATTTCTAATTCTGCGATATCTTTGATTTGCCCAGTATGTGTCTGTTCATGATTATCATATCAAGAGCATTTCCACCATCACCCTTTCTGTTGGCATCAGCTGCCTCCAGATAAGCACCTGTGAGTGTTCCCTTTCCTAAAATATGTCTGTTGAGCTTAATCATATCAAGGGCATTTACAGCACCGTCACCATTGATATCTCCATATACAACAATATCATATGTCTTTTTCAGGTTACCCGAAGCATCATAAACAGCCACTTTATTGCCTGTTGCAACCTTTCCGCTGTTTTCTGAGCCTGAGCTTGTCAGAAGCTTTACAGTACCTGATGCTGATACTGCTATATTCTTCACAAAATCAGCTGCACCGGTTCCAGGCTCAATGCCTGTAATATAAGTACCTATACTGTATTTACCTGATGTTATGTTTACATCTGTATTATTTTGGTTATTATTGTTCTGATTATTATTGCCACCTGCATTATTTGCAGATGCCGCCTGCCTGTTTATATTGATAGTGTATGTTCTTGTATCACCGCTTTGCGACTTGCAATTTACCTTAATTGTATTATTTCCGACAGCAAGCGAATAGCTTCCTGTGCCTGAAACACCACTGTTTCCTGAAACTGCATCTGCCGAAACAGTCACTGAGCTTATAGCATTTGAAACAACTGCTGAATAGCTTGTTGTCGCTCCATTGAAGGCCGGTGTGAGTGTTACACCGCTTATCGCAAGCGACTGCAGATAGTTATTGGTATCGCCAGCTTTATCGAAGCCCACTGCTGACGATGGCATATTGTTGTATACAGGTATTTTAAATACAAAAGCCTGATTCTTGTCTGAATATCCTTTAGCCAGACTCTGTCCCTCAGTAAGAGCCGCTGTGGCATTGCCCATGTACTGATGGAAATACAGCGAGCTTGTATTTACTACATTAAACTTCTCAAAATACAGTGTATTTTGACCCTTATTTATATAATTGCTGCCCACCTTTACAGCTCCGCCGCTTATGGACTTTACTCTTGTATTCCAGCCCTGCTTCTTGGCAAAAGACAGACCATTTTTATAAATCTTATCCTTCGTGTTTCCGGTTGCATTAAAATTAAAATAATTATAATATCCTTCGTATCCGGAATATGTACCCGAAATAAGAGGACTCGTTCCCTTTTGTCCCTGCTCCTGCTTTAAACGCGATGCTATATGGTATGCACTTACTCCACTGCTCTTTGCCACATCCATGAATGTGCTTGCATAATTGATTTTCTCACCATTGTTGGAATAGGTCTTTGTTCCCTCCATAAATGTGCCTTTTACTATGGACTTGACACCTTCAAGTGCCTCATTCGGACTGTATGCCAGACTCTGAAACTGAAAAATATTGGTCTCATCAAGAAAATTCCTTGGATCCATGAGATAAGCAATATAGGCACTGCTTGCTGACACCCATCCCGGTTCGTACTCAACCCACGTATTTGTTGACCAGTTATATGCTCCGGCAGCTGTGGATTTCTTGGAATTGTCTGCTGATTTGGATACCAGATTAAGTCCGTTTACACTTTCATTTTCAATCACCGTATCCCAATTCAAACCTGTATTTACAGCCTCAAATGTCCAGCTTGGATACTTATTGTGAAGTGCTGTAAGGTTTGGAATATAGCTGTCAGTAAAGCCTGCATTCTTCATAGCCGTGACAAAATCAGTATTGTCTCCGCTATTATTGTATGTCACCTTTATGTATGTACTGATAGTCCAGCCCGTAAATGCCTTGCCGTTTAAAGTACCCTTGACATTATACCAGACCACACCGTTTACCCTGGTCTCTCCAATTATGTCAACCTGATGGTTCCAGTTGAGTGAGACAACCTTGGTAGTGCCGGATGTGCCTGCTGCATTGCGGACATACACATTGCCACCTGTAATCGTACCTGTAGCATATGCTCCCGATGCGGTTGCAATGGCAAGCTGCTCCTCATTATTCTGCTGTATGGCATCCGCATTGCCGGTGTCTGCCGAAGCATCCCCTGTCTGCGCATTGTCTGATGCAGCTGTACCTGCTGATACAAAATCAGACCTTATATAGCTGACACACTCCTCGTTATTTGCTGCCAGATTGTACTTTGCCTTGTACCACACCTTGCCGTCTGCACCTGTGGTCTGCTCAAGAATAGTAATATCCTTGCCGTTTGAAAGCTTGTGCTCCAGCTCATACTCTGTTCCCGGTCCGCTTCTCGCCGCTACCCAGTATCTCTCATCACACACAACCTTAGCCGCCTGATCCGCATAGACTGCTATGCTGCTGTATGGTGCCAGGTCACATGCAGCTAATGACATTGTTACGACAGAGGCTGCCAGAAATTTATTTATCTTTATCATCAAATCCCCTCTTTCTTATGTGCATTGTTTACATTAATCCATTATCCATTTAATTATAATAGAATATGACCTTTGTATCAATGTATTCGGCAGAAATTTATTATTTTTTTATTGATATGAGGGTCAAAAGGTATTTTGCCCCTCATTTATGATTAATCGAATTGCATGCAAGCATGCATCGATGATACCTTTTGACCCTTTAATCATAATATAAAAACTCCCTTCAACGTGCAGCTCATGCTTACGTTTCAGGGAGTTATCTGATTCATATTCTGCTTTTTCTTACTGTCTCCTGTAGCTTTTTCTAGCTGAACAGGGATTTTATCTTATCCCATAAATCCATGAAAAAGTTACCAATCTTTTCCCAGAAGCCCGGGTCATTTATCTTATCGCCAAGCTTTGATGCCCAGTCATGTGCCTGGTTAATGACTGAATCCCAGTCGATATTGGCATCCTTAAGCTTCATAAGAAGCGATGTCAGCTTTGCAATATCATCATCAGAAAGCTTCAGGTCGTAATCCTTTGCAGCCTCCTTTATCGCATCCTTTATCTGGCTCTCATCCTTGAGCCTTCCATCGGCAAGCTGCTTCTTTAGGTCTGCAATCATTGCCTCGATATCCTGCGAATCGCCGTCAATGCTCTTGTTGAGCTCTCCTGTTGTGACAAGCTCATCCATCGCTGCGTCTGTCACCTTGTCGTCAAGCTTCTTGCCTGTCATCTCCTCGTATGCCTTTAGTGTACCTACAAGTGCTGCCGTTCCGGAAATAGGGAAAGGTCCTGCGACTATGATTTTAGCATCAGCTATGCCTGCTGTGGCAAGCGCATTCTTGTACATTCCTACCGTACAGTAATTGATATTGTGTGTGGAAACACTAAGACCCGCACCCTTTTTATCCTCTGTAATGAGTACTGAGGAAAGTGACCTTGTGCCAATCTCGCTCTTGCTGATGTATGAATCGAGGTACTTGTGCTCCTCATCATTATTTACATAGACCACATCGTACTTGTCCAGATCAGTGAGCTCGATTCCCATAAATCCAAGCACTGTCGCTCTCTGATCCGGTGTGAGGTCTGCTCCAAGACTTAAGTATGGCTTATCATTTTTGCTGATTGTCACCTTGTCGTTTGCCTCACTGCCGGCTGGCGTTGTACTGTCTGTGTTACTCTTATCAGCTGCGTCACTGCCTGATACATCAACGCTTGAAACTGTATCAGTCTGCGTAGCTGTCTCTGTTGCAAATACAGCCGGATTCATTGTAAACAGTGTCACCGCAGCAAGCACGCTACATACAATACTCTTTGCTTTTTTCTTTATTGATCTAATCATTTTTCCTCCAATCTACTGCTCTATATCATACGAAATTGTAAAGCTGCTTCCGTCGAAGCTGACATCTGCCATGCTTCCGCATACCACAGGCATCATCGGCGACATATGACCTATATCCAGATCCATGATGATCGGCACATTAAAATCTCTAAGCAGTGATGAAAGAGCCTGTCTGTGGTCTATGCCAAACATTTCCTCTCCGAAGTGCGCCGGGCGTCCGATAAGAAAGCCCTTTACATTTGAAAACCATCCTGCATTTTTCATCTGCCACATAGCCCTTCTCATGCCCATCACATTAAGGTCACAAGCCTCAAGGAACCATATGATACCATCATCACTGTAGCGCTCATTAAATTCCCTTACATGGTCAAACGATGTACCAAGCAGATTGATAAGACAATCCATGCAGCCACCAAGCAGCCTGCCTCTCATGGTAAGCCTGCTTTCCTTTGCCACCGCAGGAATAGAGCTGATGCACGACTTTTCAGTCAGGTTGTAGCCCACAAACGGAGCATTCTCATCCTTTATCGATTCCTTCTCCCACATAGGGTAATTGGTAAATGAAAGCTTCCTGCCACAAAGCAGATTAAATGCATCGGTAAGTGACTCATGCCACACCTCCATGCCAAAGCTGCCCGCACACGGCCCGTAAATACCTGCTGTATCTGCAATAGTAGCCTCCAAAAATGTGAAATTCGTGTTGTCGGAATAGCCCATGTACCATTTCGGCTTTGACTGCTTCACGCGCTCAAAATCAATATAAGGCACTACCTCGCACATCAGCTCGCCACCACCACAGGATATAAGCACATCACTGTCAACAGAAGCATAGCTCTCGTTCAGCTCTTCTGCGCACTTCTTAGGTGTATTGCTGATACCTATGCCACTGTCGCACCTGCAGTTAGGTCCCTCTATCGTCTTATAACCCATGTTGTGAAACCTTTTAATGGCATTGTCAAAGGCACTCCTGTACGGCTCTGTTGTACAGCCCATCGAAGGCGCCACAAAGCCTATTGTTCCTCTATCCTTTAGAAATTCAGGGTATCTCATGTTTCTATCATCCTATCACTATTATTTACATATCTAAGCTTCTGTCTGAAGTAAAATATGTAGGATTTTATCATTTCTGTCCAGGTCATTTTACTGTCATAATTAAATGTCGTCGTGTACTGCACATGCTGTCTGTTGCACCAGTTGTATATATCATGCAGACTTATCGAATCAACATTCTTCATATTGTTCATAAACACCTTAACCTTTGAAAGCTCATCCTCACTGTCAATGTATAGATGAAAGATAGTATTCGGACATTCAATTATTATCTGCTGTTCTCCTATATTTTTCATCAATGTATCCTCTATTGAATAATGTATCCTGTGTGATTAAAAACATTATCGTCTGTCACACCGGGATGTGAGTAATAACAAAATATCGTAACTGTTCAGTACCTTCACAGTTAAAAAATATCACATAACCATAGTACTACACCGGCATCACAAAATCCAGTCATTTTTGCCTGCCAATTCTTACTATTTTATTAAGAAAAACGGTAAATATCATACTCCCTCACAGTCAAATGCCGGAATGAAGCTGTCCTTTGCCACGTCCCCCTCCTGTATAAATGCATTCGTGATTCCTATTTCTAGGGCATAGTTAACAAGTCTTTCATACTCTCTCTTTGTCACTGTGCGGTTTATCTCAGGATAATCCTTTAGTGCAATCGGCGTAAACTGGCTCATCATGCTTATATATACGTGATCATGATATGTATCATACAGGTACTTAAGTACAGCCTTTGCATCATTCACATGTCCCGGCAGTAGAAGCTGTCGCACAATAACTCCCTTTTGTATGAGTCCTGTCGCATCGTCAATCACGACATCCGGCTGCTGCCTGACCATCTCTGAAAGCGCCTGCTTTGCGACAGACGGATAATCTTTTGCCCTTGAATACCTTGCCGAAAGCGTACTGTCCATATATTTAAAATCCGGAAGATACACATCCACTATGCCCTCAAGCAGCTTTAGCTCTGTCACATTTTCATATCCGCTCGTATTGTATATAATAGGAAGCTTCATGCCACGGCTTTTTGCATCGTTTACCGCCCACACTATATCAGGGATATACTGCCCCGGTGTGACCAGATTGATATTATTTGCGCCTTTGCCCGCCAGTTCTATAAAGATATCACTAAGCCGCTCTTTACTGATCACCTTTCCCTCTTTTCCGTCAGAAATCTCCCTGTTCTGGCAGAACACGCAGTGCAGGCTGCAGCCTGAGAAAAAAACTGCCCCGCTTCCTCTTTTTCCTGATATGCACGGCTCCTCCCAATAATGAAGCGCTGCTCGCGCCACCTTTATTTCAGATGAAACGCCACATACGCCTGTTTGTCCGGTGCTTCTGTTTATGCCACATTTTCTGGGACACAATAAGCAATTCTCGTATTTATTCATATTTTTCATTTTAACCCTTGCTAAAAATAATGTTTGATACTACAATCTATATGATTATGCGGTGCATATGCCATGCGCATTCAGTAGTCATTTTAAAATTATATCATAACTATTCTTACAGAAGAGAATAGTTAAAATACACAATAAGGAGATTACAATGAATCAGTCAAACTGTATCGTCGCCCAGTCAGGCGGCCCAACTGTTGCAATCAACGCAAGCCTTGCAGGAGTCATCGCCGGAGTAAAAAGCTCTGAGAAATACGATATCTGCTATGGCGCCGTAAACGGAATACTCGGCATATTAAATGAGAATTATCTCAATCTGTCAGATATTTTTGCAGATGATGCTAATCTTGAAAAGCTCAAGACCACACCTGCCATGTATCTTGGCTCATGCCGCCACAAGCTCCCTGATTACAAGGATGATGATTCACCATATGTATACATCTTCCACCAGTTTGATAAGCTCTCCGTAAAGGCTTTCTTTTACATCGGTGGAAATGATTCGATGGATACCGTATTAAAGTTATCCGATTATGCAAAAAAAATCAACAGTGATGTGAAAATTATAGGTATTCCAAAAACCATCGACAATGATCTGTGCATGACAGACCACACTCCGGGCTTTGGCTCTGCCGCCAAATATATCGCATCAAGCATGCTTGAGATAGCCCATGATACCTTTATCTATGCTGTTAAGAGTGTGACAATCGTTGAAATCATGGGACGTGACGCAGGATGGCTCACTGCCGCTTCCGCGCTCGCACGTAATGAGTACAATACAGCGCCTCAGTTCATATATCTGCCTGAGGTGGATTTCGACAAGAACAAATTTGTTGCCGATATAAAAGAAGCCCTTACGCACACTAACAATGTAATAGTTGCCGTATCTGAAGGAATACATGACGCAGACGGCTCATACATTACATCATCAAATGCCTCATGCGACCAGTTCGGACACCAGCAGCTAAGCGGTGCCGGAAAGGCTCTTGAGTTCATTGTGAAAGAAAACATCGGTGTCAAGGTTCGCTCAGTAGAGGTAAACGTGCTCCAGCGCTGTGCCTCACATCTTGCATCATTAACCGATATCGAGGAATCTTTTGCTCAGGGTAAAAATGGTGTTACTATTGCAGCAGAGGGTGTGACCGCATCAATGGTATGCTTGAAGCGTATCTCAAATGATCCTTATCAGGTAGAATACACATATTCTGCCATCAAGGATATCGCAAACGAGGCCAAGTCTGTGCCAAGAGAGTGGATCAATGATGCTGGCAATGATGTGAAGCCTGAGCTTATCGAATACTTAAAGCCACTTATTCAGGGAGAAACCGCTGTAGCCTACAAGAATGGTCTGCCTGACTATATGGATGTGTCACATCTCCACAAATGTAACTGATTTTAGCTGCCGCCTACACCCCGGTGTGGGCAGCAACAGCATATCTCCAAGGAGGTCGATTTACATGAAGAAAAAAGTACTTATAACCTGCGCCGTTGTGCTTGGCGTGATTTTGGCTGTTTATCTTGGCTTTGCCTTTTATTTTAGCAGCCACTATCTGTTCAACACAAAGATTAACTCTGTAAAATACGCAGGGAAAACCGCAAAAGAGGCAATAGAAAAAAATACAGCCCTAAGCCGCGACTACCTGCTCACAATCACTGATAGAAAAGGAAACAGCTTCTCACTTAAGGGACCTGATTTTTCCTATGAATATGTCTCAAACGGTGACGAGGAGCAAATTCTAAAAAGCCAGAATGCTTTTACATGGCCTGTCAGTCTCTTCAAAGCTCAAAACTATACTCTAAAGGGTTCGTCCAAATATGACGATGCCGCTTTGGCGGAAAAGCTCAAGGCTCTTGATATTTTCAGTGATGACTACATTGAAAATCCGGAGGATGCCCACATCGAGATAAAAGACGGCAAATACGATGTGATTGAAGAGAAAAATGGCTGCAAGCCGATATATGACAGCATCCTTGCCGAAGTAAAGGATGCCCTGGACAACGAGCTTCCAAAGCTTAGCTTAAGTGATGACTGTTATGAAGCTCCAAAAATCACAAAGGAAAGCGATACAATCAGAAATGAAAAAGAAGCCCTCGACAAATACACTGCTTCAACCGTCACCTACAAAATTGAAGGTGCCGACGAGAAGCTTGACTCAGCCAAAATCCTTGATATGCTAAGCATCTCAGATGACGGCAGCGTAAGCATAGATGATGCCAAGGTCACCAAATATGTCCAGCAGCTTGCTTCCAAGTATAACACCTTCGGACGCAAGCGCTCGTTCAAAACATCGTCCGGTGACACTATTGAAATAGGTGGTGGAGACTACGGATGGGTAGTCAGCAAGAAAAATGAGAAGGCCAAACTTCTTTCCGATTTAGAGGGAGGCAAGCCGGTGGAAAGAGAGCCTGTTTACGAGCAGACTGCTCTCTACCGAGGCGCTGACGACATAGGTAATACATACATAGAGATTGACTACACAAAGCAGCACATGTGGTATTACAAGGATGGTGCTCTCCAGATGGAGTCTGATTTCGTATCAGGTAATCTCGCCCGTCAGAATGGTTCCGTAGATGGTGTATACAAGATTGTTTACAAGCAGAGAAATGCTACTCTTGTCGGTGAGGGTTACTCTTCTCCTGTCAGCTATTTCATGCCGTTTGCCTACAATATAGGTATCCATGATGCCAGCTGGCGTGATACCTTCGGAGGAACAATTTACAAAACCTCCGGTTCACACGGATGTATCAATGTGCCGCCTGCTTTTGCAGAGCAGCTGTTCAACGCTGTGGATAAGGGCACTCCTGTTGTTGCCTACTACAGAGAGGCTGTCACTCTGACAAACAATGCTGCAAAGATGTCCAATGCATACTCGTATGTAGCTCCTGATGCAGCGCAGTAAGTGTGGATTGCATTGTATCTTTTAATAATATGTTAAGGCGACCGGCGCACGGGAAATTCACCCTCGTGCGCCGGTCGCCTTCTCTTACTCATTGGCTATATTCATGCAAACTGGCTATTGTAGAGGTTTGCATAAAATCCGTCCGCTGCAAGCAGGCTCTCATGATTGCCCTGCTCTATAATCTTTCCGTCTTTCATAACAAGGATAATATCCGCTTCCCTGATGGTGGACAGACGATGAGCCACTATAAAGCTTGTCCTGCCCTGCATCATGGTAAGGAACGCTTTTTGAATCTTAATCTCTGTTCGTGTATCAATCGAAGATGTAGCCTCATCCAATATCAGCATAGGCGGTAAGCAGAGCATGACTCTTGTGATGCATAATAGCTGCTTCTGTCCCTGTGACAGGCTGCCGCCGTCCTCACCGATTTCAGTGTCATAGCCCTTCGGCAGACGTCTGATAAAGCTGTGGGCATGGGATGCCTTTGCTGCTGCAATGATTTCCTCATCTGTGGCATCAGGCTTTCCCATTATGATATTGTCACGGATTGTGCCCTTCTTGAGCCATGTCTCCTGAAGCACCATGCCATAGTTGTCACGAAGACTCTCTCGCGTGATTTTTCTGATATCGTGTCCACTCACCTTAATTGTTCCACTGTTTACATCATAAAATCTCATAAGCAGATTGATAATAGTCGTCTTTCCACAGCCTGTCGGACCTACGATAGCCACGCGCTGTCCAGGTTTTACGTGGAGATTGAAATCCTCGATAAGCTTTTTATCCGGCACATATGAGAAATAAACATCCTCTATGTCCACACGGCCGTCTGCCTCTTCAAGTATTACCGCATCCGAAGCATCCGGTATCTCCTTTTTCTCCTCAATCAGCTCGAAGATACGAGCAGCACAGGCAAGTGCGTTCTGAAGCTCTGTGATGACACCCGATATCTCGTTGAACGGCTTGGTGTACTGGTTGGCGTATGATAAGAAGCATGAAAGCTGTCCTACTGTGATTCCGCCGGTGAGTGCACTCATGGCACCAAAAATTCCGACTCCGGCATACACAAGACTGTTGACAAAACGTGTACACGGATTTGTAAGACTTGAGAAAAATGTTGCCCTCAGTGAGCATTTCTGTAACCTGTCATTTATCTCGTCAAACTGTTCAAGCGCCTCATCCTCATGGTTGAAGGCCTGTACGACCTTTTCATTTCCTACTATCTCGTCGATGAGTGATGTCTGCTCTCCCCTTGTTCTTGTCTGTAGCTGAAACATGGAATATGTCTTTTTAGTTATAAAGCTTGCCACAAAAAGTGACAGAGGTGTGATGAGCACTACAATGCATGATATCTTCACATCTATTGTAAGCATGAAAATAAGCGTACCTGCTATTGTTGCAATTCCTGTAAAGAGCTGCGTGAAGCCCATCAAAAGTCCCTCTGAAAATGTATCTACATCGGCGATGATACGGCTGACCATATCACCGTGTGAGTGGCTGTCAATATAGGAAAGTGGCATTTTTTCAATGTTTAAAAATGCATCACGCCTTATATCCCTCACTATGTTGTAGGTCATCCTGTTGTTGCAGATATTTGTAAGCCACTGGGCTGCTGCCGCTATGACGACTATTATTGCTGCTCTTGTGAGGATGGCTGTCATAGCTGTAAAATCAACCTTTCCTTTTCCTACAATCAAATCAATTGCGCGTCCTGTGAGGATTGGAAAATAAAGCGTAAGCGCCACTGTAACAACAGACAGGGCAAGGGAAATTACAAGCAAAGGAATATATCTCTTCATGTATCTTAATACCTTGCGCATTGTGCCTGATTTATTCATCTTCGCATTATCCATAGCCATACTCTACACCTCCTTTTGTCTGGTCATATCCGACTCTTTTTTAAACTGTGAATCATATATCTCTTTGTAGGTCTCGCATGTCTCAAGCAGCTTTTCATGAGGGCCGAAGCCAACCATCTGTCCGTCGTCGAGCACTATGATATTGTCCGCAAACTGGATAGATGAGGTACGCTGTGACACGATAAATATTGTCTTTTCACCATGCATGCCCTTTAATGCCGCGCGAAGACTCGCATCTGTAGCAAAATCAAGTGCCGATGCACTGTCGTCAAGTATCAGTATGTCAGGATCCTTTACAACCGCCCTGGCAATTGTAAGACGCTGCTTCTGACCGCCTGATAAATTCTTGCCTCCCTGCTCTATCATGTAGTCAAGGCCTCCCTCTTTGCCCTTTACAACCTCTGTCGCCTGTGCAATATCGAGTGCCTTCCACATTTCCTCCTCTGTGGCATCATTTTTGCCCCAGCGCAGGTTGTCGGCTATCGTTCCTGCAAAAAGCACTGCCTTTTGCATTACAACACCGATTTTATCTCGAAGCTGCACTGCATCGTAGTCATTTATATCATTTCCCTGAATCCTTATAGTACCCTTTGTGGCATCATAAAACCTCGGGATAAGGTTTACAAGGCTTGATTTTCCTGAACCTGTACCACCGATGATTCCGATCGTCTGCCCCTTTTGCACTGTAAAGCTTATATCTGTGAGTGTCTCATCGGCCGCTCCCTCATAGGTCATGCAGACATGGTCAAACTCAACCTCAGGTGCGCCGTCCTTTGCACCAATGAGCTTAGGATTTTTCTCAGGAAGCTTTGATGGAATAGAAAGCACATCCGCTATACGATTACCGCACGCCACTGCCTTTGTCACCTGTACGATGAGGTTTGCAAGCTTTATCAGCTCGACAAGTATCTGTGACATGTAGTTTACAAGTGCCACAACCTCACCCTGTGTGAGGATTCCTGCGTATACCTGCTTGCCTCCTGATACGATAACTGCGATTGTTGCGATATTTATAATGATAAATGTCAGCGGATTGGTGAGTGCTGAGATTCGTCCTACAACCTGCTGCATATTGGTTAAAAACTCGTTGTCCCTGTTGAAGCTGTCAATCTCATCATTTTGCTTATTGAAAGCTCTTATAACCCTGGTTCCCTCTAAATTCTCCCTGGTGTGTGAAAGCACTGTGTCAAGAGAGCTCTGCACATTTTTGTAAAGCGGAAGGCTTGCAGCCATGACTGAGAATACCACTATTGAAAGCAGAGGTATAGTAACAACAAAAACCATTGCCGCTCTTACATTTACTGTAAAAGCCATCGCCATAGCTCCGAATACAATAAATGGCGAGCGAAGGAAGAGTCGAAGTACCAAATTGACTCCTGACTGCACCTGGTTTATATCGCTTGTCATCCTCGTGATAAGTGTCGATGTGCCCACTGTATCCATCTTTGAGAATGACAGTGACTCTATCTTTTCAAACAATATATGGCGAAGCTTTGTAGAAAAACCAACTGCCGCCTTTGCCGCAAAATACTGTGCTGTGACCGAGCTTACCAGACCAACTGCCGCAAGCAGCACCAGCACACCTCCCATCTTCCATATATATGGCTTGTCCGAAGCCGTAATTCCGTTATCAATGATTGCCGCCATGACAAGCGGTACTATAAGCTCAAATGATGCTTCAAGCAGCTTAAATAACGGAGCACAGATGCATTCCTTTTTGTACTCCTTCAAATATTTTAATATCTGTTTCATCTTTTCCCCTTTCAGATTTTATGTCGCCGATTACAGCTTCACTATTATAGATGATTTTTCTCATATATACAAGAAAAACGATACACTAAAAAACCAGTACCCTGCGGTACTGGTTTCATATATCAGCTCTTATGTATATGCTTCTTGATCGCTTCAAAGCTCTCAGGACTGATAACATGCTCTATACGGCATGCGTCCTCTGCTGCAATCTCCTTATCAACACCAAGCTTCTCAAGACACTCTGACAAAAGCTCATGTCTTTCGTATATCATCTCTGCTATCTGTCTTCCTGATTCTGTGAGTGTGATAAATCCTGCATCACTAACTGTGATATTGTTCTTCTCTCTAAGGTTTTTCATGGCTATACTCACGCTGGATTTCTTATATCCAAGCTCATTTGCTATATCAACTGAGCGTACCACAGGAAGCTTCTTGCTGAGAATAAGTATGGTCTCTAAATAGTTTTCTGATGATTCATTGTTTCGCATTTCGAATACCCCCGTGAGTTTATTTTCGTTCGTTTTAATTCAGTTATATTATTATAACATACATTTTATTGTTTGCAAAACTTTTCTTTTTGATTTGTACGTGATTTATAAAAATCCAAAAAATATCAAAATTCCATATTTGTTATTGACTTCTAATTCATGTTAGTGTATACTAACTATCGAATCAGAAAACAAACGTATGCATGATATATTTCTAAATCTTGTATGCCATAAATGTTTAATTATACCAGATAAGACCGGCCGATCACCGGTCTTATTTATTTTAAAAAATGTACATATTCAGCTTAAACGAGAGCTCTTTTTAACCTCTCCAGCCCTTCCATAAGCACTGCCCTAGGGCATGCGATATTCAATCTCACAAAGTAGCGTCCATTGCCTCCAAACTCAGCTCCCTCCGACAGATAAAGTCCTGTTTTTTCGCGAATCATCTGCGTAAATGCCACAGAATCATCTGTGAGTGCACTGCAGTCAAGCCACATGAGATATGTCGCATCGGCATCCACTACATGTATCTGCGGCAGATTTTCTGCCACGAAGCTGCAGACTTTTTTGCGGTTTTCCCAGAGATATTTTCTGAGCTCCTCAAGCCACGGCTCACCCTTTGTGAATGCCGCAACTGCTGCCGTGATGGCAAATGCGTTTGGCTCCGCCACCTCGTCTGTATTTAATGCGCGCCATACCTTGTGGCGCAAAAATTTATTTGGCACCATCACTGCCGCAGTCTGTAAGCCAGCCATATTAAAGCACTTGGTCGGTGCAATACAGGTGATGCTTATATCGGCGCAGTCCTTTGATGCTGCCGCAAACGGCACGTATGATTTTCCCGGTGCTGTGATGTCGCAGTGTATCTCGTCTGATATGACCGTCACATTGTACTTCCTGCAGAGTGCACCTATTTTCGCAAGCTCATCCTTTGTCCAGATGATACCGCACGGATTGTGAGGGTTGCAAAATATCATAAGCGAGGTCTGTGGATTGGAAAGGTCATGCTCCAACCTGTCATAGTCCACAAAATATCTGCCGTTTTCGTATCTAAGCGGGCTTTCCTGCACATTTACGCCGTTATTAAATATGGAATTAAAAAATATATTGTATACCGGTGTCATGATAAGCACATTTTCACCAGGTGTTGTGAGCTTTCGAACTGTAGATGATATGGCCGGTACGACCCCTGTGCAAAAAATCAGGCTGTCTCTTTCGATTTTAAGCCCATGGCGTCTGTCCCACCACGAAATATACGCATCATTCCACTCATCCGGAATGATGGAATAGCCAAACACTCCGTGAGAAACACGCTCTGATATTGCCTCTATTATCTGTGGAGCTGTCTTAAAATCCATATCTGCTACCCACATCGGGAGCTCATTTTCTGCCACATCCCACTTTAGTGAGCCTGTATTTCTTCTGTCTACAACGGTGTCAAAATCATACATAGATTATTTTCCCTCACATATTATCTTAGTCTTTGATGGGTCAACTCTGTCCTTTTCGATAGTCAGTGTGCCAATCTTCTTTGCCCTTATCACTCCGCTTGTCGGATTTAAAACACTGTCCACCTTACTGCAAATCTCTGCATCTACCGAAGAATACTCAAATGCCAATGTAGTGTTTATGAGCTTACAGTTTTTCATAACGAGATTGTCGATGTAGCAAAGCCCCTGCAAGCTCTCGATTGTGCAGTTTATAAGTGTCAGATTCTTTGCGTTCCAGCCAAGGTATTCACCTGTAATAAATGAATCATAGACTGTGACATTTTCCGTATTCCAGAAGGCATCCTTTGAGATAAGCTTTGAATCGTGCACCTCTACATTTCTTGAGCCGTCAAACGAATAGTTGCCGACCAGCTGGAAATTCTTCATGATAAGATTATTTGTATTCATGCCAAAATAATCTCCCTTTGCCGAGACATTCTCGATATCGACATGATCACAGCTCCAGAGTGTCTCCTGGGCATTTGGAAATGTCACATTTTTAAGCTTTAGGTTATTGCAGCGCCTGAAGTTCTTAGGGGCCTCAACTATTGAATCAGTGACAGAGATATTGTCAGTATACCAGACACCCGCACGCGCCATGTCAAACCATGTACAGTCCTTTACAGCTATGTCACTACAGTACCACAGCGGATATTTCCATCTAAAAAAACAGCCTGTCAGGCTAATGCCATGGCTCTCCTTAAGAGGTGACTCTCCGTCATCAAAAATTGTATCATATATATCCAGGTCGTTACTTGCAAACAGGGCTCTTTCGCCTGTCAGAAACTCCTGATGGATTTGTTTTCTTTCGCTCATTATATATACTCCTTTTTCCCGGTAATTCTAAATAGTTATCTGCCATAAAATCAAATAACCGCCGAGCACATAATATATGCAACCCGACAGTTATCATTATACCCCAAACCATACTGAATTTATAGTATTTTATATAAGTTTAATATTGCAAAATTAATATTAAGAGCATGATATTTACAGCTCAAGCCCGTCAAGTATGCTCTTAAGTGCATCAGCAGACTCCTTGAGCTTTAAAGCTTCCTCACCGTTTAACTCGATTGGGATATCGCTCTCCACTCCGTTTGCTCCAACGATTGCAGGCATTGAGAGAACCACACCGTCGATGCCGTACTGTCCGTGCATCATGTGTGAAACAGGAAGAATAGACTTCTCATCACGCATGATTACCTCGCAGATACGTCTGACCGACATAGCGATACCATAATATGTCGCATGCTTTCTGTTAATTATCTCGTAAGCACTGTTCTTTACGTTTGCAGCGATTTCCTCTGTATTCTCCTTGTGCTTGTAGTGACCTCTCATCTCGCACATCTTGTGAAGCTCCACTCCGGAAACATTGGCTGATGACCATGCAACCACCTCACTGTCTCCATGCTCACCTACTATAAATGCATGTACGCTTCGGCTGTCCACCTCAAGGTGCTCTCCAAGCGCGTACTTAAGTCTTGCACTGTCAAGCACGGTACCTGAACCGATGACACGCTCCTCAGGAAGTCCTGAAAGCTTCTGTGCCACCTGTGTTAAAATATCTACAGGGTTTGCAACGATAAGTAAGATTCCACCGAAATTTCTCTTTGCAATCTCCGGAATAATGCTCTTGAAAATTGCGACATTTTTATTTACCAGATCAAGTCTTGTCTCGCCCGGCTTTTGGCCTGCACCTGCAGAAACAACAATGATAGCAGCATCTGCCACATCATCATAACCGCCTGCATATATCTTCATAGGTCTGGCAAAAGGAATACCGTGGCTTATATCCATCGCCTCTCCCTCAGCCTTGTCCTTATCAGCGTCAATGAGAACTATCTCAGAAAAAAGACCGCTCTGCATAAGTGCAAAAACTGATGCCGAACCAACGAATCCACATCCGATCATGACAGCCTTTCTTGGGTTTGTCTTAACAACTGCGCTAGTTTTATTGCTCATGTACGTTCCTCTCTTTCTTAAACTATAATTCAAATAGTTGCTTTATATTATAACTATTCATCCCAAACACAAATTCTCAATATCTGCTTTGTTATCGGTAGTTCTGAATAATTATCTTTTATTTATATTATACCCGAATTGTACATATAATCCGTTGTAAAAACAACAAATTACTTGATAAAATACAATCAATAGCCCATTGTTCCCATTTTTATACAATTTTAATGCAGATTTTCACATAAAAAATGCAATACTAAAAAGCAAACCGGACCAATACAGCTGAATGAATTGTCATTTAGCATATTGATCCGGTTATATTAAAATGCTGTATCCGCTTATTTTGTGCTTGAATTTCTGTACTCAAGCGGTGTCATTCCATACAGCTTCTTGAACTGTCTGTTAAAATGCTCCACGTTCTGATATCCTGCCTCGATTGCGATATTCTCAACAGTTGTGATGCTGTTTCTCAGCAGTGTGCGTGCCTTCTTCATCTTGGCATTGGTGACCAGCTCCCCGAAAGTCTTGCCTGACTTCTCCTTTATGTACTTGGAGATATACGGCTCTGTCAGGTTGAACTGTGCAGCCATGTCTGCAAGCGATACTGTCTTATAGTTGGCCTGGATGAAGTTGAGCATGGCAATATAGCGCTCATCCTTCACGTGACTGTCAGCCTTGGTGGCAAGATAATGGTTTACCGCAACAACAAGCGCTCCGATTGATGCCTTGATGATATCCTCATCCACACCTGCGCCCCAGAACATACTGCCGTCAACTGTGATACCCACATATGCCATAGCCTTTGATGAAGATCCATGTGAAAGCGAATGCTCCTCGTATACAGTGAGCTCAAAGCTGATGTCAAAATACTGCTTAATTATATTGCTGACTGCATCGAGACGGCCGTTTCCATTGGCATCTACCTTTCTGGTGCTGTCATTGTGTAAAATAACCGCCTCTGCGAAAATGCCGTTTACCTGCTTAAAATGGCACTCCGGTATAGTGAAATATGGATGAAAATCCACATAATTGTCTGTAAAGATACTGTGTACCCACTCAGGTGAAAGCTCCTTGTGCTCCTCGTCCGATACCTGCTTGACCATGTATCCGACCTGCTCTCTCATCTGCTGTGGCACATTGATACCGAAGCTCTGCTTAAGGATATATGCCACTCCACCCTTTCCTGACTGGCTGTTGATACGGATAACATCAGCCTCGTATGTCCTGCCGACATCCTTTGGATCTATAGGCAGATATGGAACCGTCCACTTATCAAGCTTCTTTTCCTCTCTCCATGCCATGCCCTTTGAGATTGCATCCTGATGTGAGCCTGAAAAAGCAGAAAAAACAAGGTCTCCCGCATATGGCTGTCTCTCGCCTACCTTCATTCTGGTAAATGTCTCATACTTCTCCCTGATCTCAGGCAGATTTGAAAAATCAAGCTGTGGATCCACTCCGTGTGAGTAAAGATTCATGGCAAGTGTCACGATATCTACATTTCCTGTTCTCTCACCGTTTCCAAACAGCGTACCCTCTATCTCCTCAGCTCCTGCAAGCACACCAAGCTCTGATGTGGCAACACCGCAGCCTCTGTCATTATGAGGATGTAAGCAAAGCACTACTCCGTCTCTGTACTTGAGGTGCTTGTTGATATACTCTATCTGTGTGGCAAAAACATGTGGCATAGCATTCTCTACTGTGGTAGGGATATTGATGATGGCCTTATTATCAGCCTTTGGCTGCCATACATCAAGCACAGCGTTGCACACATCAACCGCATAATCCACCTCAGTGCCCGAAAAGCTCTCCGGTGAATACTGGAAACGGAAATTACCGTCAGTCTCTGCTGCAAGGTCTCTCAGTAAAACAGCTCCGTCAACTGCAAGCTGCTTTATCTCTTCCTTTGACTTCTTAAACACCTGCTCACGCTGTGCAACAGATGTGGAATTGTACAGATGTACAACTGCTCTCGGTGCTCCCTCAAGTGCCTTGAAGGTCTTCTTGATGATATGCTCTCTGGCCTGTGTCAGCACATGTATAGTGACATCATCAGGAATCATATCCCTCTCAATAAGAGCTCTCGTGAAATTGAACTCTGTCTCAGAGGCTGCCGGGAAACCTACCTCGATTTCCTTAAAGCCTATATCTACAAGCATCTTAAAGAAGTCAAGCTTCTCCTCAAGACTCATCGGCTCGATCAGAGCCTGGTTGCCATCACGTAAATCAACCGAACACCACAGTGGTGCTTTATCTATATAATCCTTCTTAACCCAGTCATAAGTGCATTCAGGAGGCAGAAAATAACTGCGCTCGTATTTTTCATATCCTTTCATCTTAAAACCTCTTTTCGTTTGAACTGATATAATTGTAACACATAAGCGCAGTTATTGGAATGATTATATTTAATCACTTTGATTGATGTAATTTAATTTTTTATAAAAATATAATCAACTTTATTGATTTTGATTATTCTAATCAGATATTTAAGCTAAAATATCCGGCTAATCCTCTCTCTTATTACCCCAGAAAAACAATGCAACTGTTCCCGGACCTGTGTGGCTTCCTATAGTCGTACCGATATCATTTATCTCTACTTTTCCCTTCATTTTAGGGAAGGCAGCCTCTATCAGATCAGCTACGGCTTTAGCATCCTCATAGCATGCAGAATTTGATATATAGACCTTATCCGAATAATCGGCACCGTCCTTGCAGAGTGCCTGCATCTTCACAAGCATCTCCTTTATTGCCTTCTTTTTGGTGCGGATTTTCTCACGCACAATAAGCTTTCCCTCATTGCTCACATTCATGAAAGGACAGATATTAAGCACATTTCCCACGAATCCCGCGGTCTTTGAGATACGGCCGCCCCTGATAAAAAATGTAAGGTCTGATGAGAAGAACCAGTGATTCACCTCAAGTCTGTGCTCCATGGTCCAATTAGCCAGTGTATCAATATCCATGCCGCTATCCCTAAGGTCAGCGAGCTTATCCATCAAAAGACCAAAGCCTGACGATGCTGCCAGCGAATCAATCACATATATCTTTCTGTCAGGGTATTCCTCCTCGAGAGCCTCCTTTGCAAGCCTCGCCGAGTTGACTGTACCTGATATACCTGAGCTTAGTGTACAGTGAAGCACATCATATCCCTCATCCAGAAACTGCCTGAAGTACTCCATGTACTCCTCCTGATTGATCTGCGAGGTCTTTGTCATGGCACCTGCCTCCATTGCCTTATAGAAATCAGGCAGTGGCATGGACTGTCCTAAATCATCCATATACTCTTTACCGTCAAGCTCATAGTGAAAGCATGCGTACTTAATATTTCTCTCGAGCATATGCTCCCTGGTAAGATCTGCTGTTGAACAGCAGCTAATCACATAATTTGACATATTATTTTCCTTTACCTTTTGACCTTTTATCATTATATGTAGTCAGATACATATGGTATCTCATGATATAAAATATCGTCAAGCTTTGCAACAGCATCATACGTAGCCTGTATTTTGCCCATCTGCAAAAGCTTCTCAGCACTCTTGTAGCCCAAAAGCAGTGTGGTAAATGTGCCAATAGACATGCTAAGGTGATACTGTGGCTTTTTGTCGGTGAGAGTACAATGACCTCCCTCAAAATCAATAACAAATGTGCCATTGTTCCACGGCAGAAGGTCATCTTCTATCTCGAAGCTAAAGCAGCCGTCCGGGCCATCCGGGTCACAGTTATACTGTGATATAAACTGCGCCACGTCGATGATTCTGCCCATGGCGTATGGTCTTATTGTCTCCTTTATATCACTGTCATCGAGCTCAAAAGCGATGGGCTCGCTGTAATAGTTGTTGCCTCTGACCTCATCAATCATGGAATCGTGCGCATGAATGTACTCCCACAGACCAAGCTGCGCCTCACGGTTTAAGTAGATGAGCTCCTTGATGTGCATGACATCGGAACTGATAAGATACACCATATAGCCACACGGTTCATCATCCTCGTTATAGTAGATGGCGACCATCGTATCGTCCTCATCCCAGCGGAAGTACTCCTCCCAAGCCAGATTGTTTCTGTACAGACAGCCGTGAGTCTTCGCGGCAAAGTGAGTATGAAGCTTCTTAAACTGCTCGTCATCCCACTGCACACGGCGCACATAGCCCGGCTCCTTAAGCTTTGTAGGAATCTGTCTGTCCTTTATCACATATGTCATCTTGTTTGAGATAATCTCCCAGCCAAGCCCTCTGTAAAGAGGTATGGAGTATGGATACAAAAGGGCAAACGACTTGTTGCTATCGCGCATCCTCGTAAGACTCTTTCTCATAAGCTTTTTCATGAGACCATGGCCTGTGTACTCAGGATACGTGCACACACTTGTGACAAAGCCTACCTCGTAGCGCTCACCATATATATTCATATCGAGCGGATATACCGCAAACTGAGCCACAAGCTCCTCTTTTTTGTCTATGATATTGAAGCAGCCAAGCACATCAGCTCTCTCAAGCACCGGAAACTTCGACTGCTTGATTTCATCATCCTTCCAACCGGTCTCGGCAAGATCTGCCTCTGTTACCTGAAAAGCATAACGAAGCAGTGCATTGTATTCCTCCGCATCGTCCTTTGTCAATACTCTTATCTTAAATTCATCTGATTTAAAAGAATGCATAGTGTCCTTTCTCACCTGTCTTTACTGTATGACCATACATATTTTCCGAAATAATCCTAAAAATATAATAGTCCCAAATTCCTAAAAAGTCAATCTTTTGACTCAATAATGATAAATTTTCCTCTATGGATATC
>ENA-ORTT01001193-ORTT01001193.1-human-gut-metagenome-genome-assembly--contig:-NODE-1193-length-27605-cov-4.319020_pt1 | contig 27605 bp, 30 predicted proteins | sample MGYA00242074_ERZ509197 | MGnify/ENA primary metagenome ERZ509197 (study PRJEB26280, sample SAMEA2338789) | human gut metagenome | biome: human gut; feature: human-associated habitat; material: faeces...
TTTCTGTCAGTTCCGGTTCTTCAATCTCAATATCAACAACAGGACTATTCATATCCAGCACGGTCTGAATGATCATATTTTTAACGGACTTAAACTCCTTGTTATCCGCAAGCTTCGGAAACTGAACTCTTGCTGACGAATAAACATCATGCTTCTGCTGTTCCATTTCGCACCAGAGGGAGTACATTTTTTGAATTGATTCGTTTTCCGAAAGCCTTATAAAAATCTCATCAACAGTTTTCTTCACATCCGCTTTCAAGTATCCGTATACCTTTTTGCCTTTAGAAGAATTAAGCTGTTCATGCAGTTTTGCAACAAGATCAATTAGTTCTGCATTATCAACATCATTCTGTGAAATGTTATCCGCAAGCTGTTTCATCAACTGCTCAGACTCTTTTTTCATCTGATTGCGCAAATCGGTCTGCTGTGCGTAGAGATGGTGAAGTTCGTCCGCATAAATATCGTTTGCAAAACCACTGCGGATTTTTTCAATACCATGATTAGTGAGAAATCCCTCACGCTCGTTTGTGGAGTACACGATGATATGCACATGGGGATTCGTTTTCTTATCGTGAAAGGCGGCATACCATTTCAGATTAGCCATATCAATTTTTTGATTCTTTGCAATGTTAGAAATCTGCCGCTTGACTAATTCCCGCCACGCTTTTAAATTATCATACCCCATTGCCTGAGCGTTATCTCTGCGCAGCGAAACGACATGAGTCCAAACGTTACCGCCATGGTTTGCAATCTCTTTTGCAACCTTTTCAAGATTAATAGGTTCGTCCGATTGTGAAAACAAACCGTGCGAACCAAACTTGACTGCTCCGGGACGGTTTGCAAGATAGCCTACATAATTTTCACGACTTGTAAGCCTGTCCATGTTTCGGTCAAGTATTACCGATATGAGCGCTGAACCGTTTTTAATTGTGGGATTCTTTTGGTAATCTTCGTACTCAAATAACTCTTTGCTGTCGGGGAAATCGTGCAGCAGAGATGAAATAAGCTCCTGCTGACTTTTCGTAGCAGGAGCTGTTTCATTTGCATTCGGTATCGGGACTGAACCCTCACGGGTTGCAATATATTTTACATAATGGTACAGCTGTTTTTTCTTCCCAGAGCCGCTTTTAAGATAGCGGCTTGTAACAATTAATTTTGGCAATTAAAAATCACTCCTTCTGATACTCCACAGCGTCCTCATAATCAATAATACCGTTGATTTTACGGACTTCATTAACGCACATGGCATGAAGACTTCTAAGCGTTTCATCGTCCACATCATTTATCGCCGCAGTCATATGCGACAGCTTGCCAAGCTCAACTGCAACTTTGAAAAGCAAGCGGGCAAGCCGCTGTTCCGTACCCTTAATTGTAGCTTTGACTGTTTCGGTTATCATTGGTGAAATGTAATTCACGCTTTTTTCCTCATCAAGATAACCGATGTAGAACTTGATCGCTTTTTCAATAAACTCACTCTGCGACTTGCAGTTGTCGTTTTTGTAGTGAACCTCCACGTCTTTCAACGTTTCGGGATATGCCCATAGCGCAAATTTTACTTTATTCTCAAAACTCATCTTACAACACCTCTTAAATCCTTGGCTTTACGCTGTTTTCTGCCACTGCAACCCCTAATTTTCAAAATCCCCGATTTTACAACCCCTTTGCCGAAAACTCTGTAAATCTCGCAAAATGCGGTCGGCTTTGCCGTCCGCTGTAACTGTTTCGGGGTTTCAACCCCGAAACTTTAACTTGCAATAAAATATTTTCCCTCAAACCCACCCGAAATCATCTGATCCCTGCCATTCTCAAACTTTGCAACAAAACGCCCCAAATTCGCCCCAGCTGCCTTTAGGGTAGTTACCCCACTCATGCTCTGAAAACGCCACACGAGGGCACACGGTGCGAACGGTGGCGAATTACTGCTCGGACAGCTTTTCCGTTTCGGCAGGAGCAGTGATCTTCTGCTTTCTCGCAGGCTTTCTGTCCGACATCATATCAATAAAATCTCTCACATTCTGCGGAACGACCTTGCCGTAAAGCTGATCTGCATATTTTTCAAGCTCCGCAGCAAGAGTTGTGTTCTTCTGCTCCAGATACATTTCTATCGCCGAGAGCTTTTTCTCGTTTACATTTACCGTAACTGATTTTTTCAACCTATCACACTCCAATAAAATTAATTTTCTGATGAGCTGTCCTCATTCACACTTTGAATAGCGTCAGTCACCTCCTGAGGATAAGTCACTCCATCATAGGTACACCAACTTGTCCAGCTGCCATTTGAAACAGGCTCTTTTGTGACATAACCAACACTTTCAGAACTGTAAACAACTTCTCCGTTCCCAACATAAATTCCGTGCTGACTTCCGTCAAACAACCCTATCCCGACAACTTCAGGCATAGTATCTATACCACCCTGCTCTGTGTAAACAAGAGTATCGTAATCGGGATCAAACTTTTTATCGGTCGGACTGTAGTTCAGATATCCCAGCACAAGCCCTGCATTATCCGCATAACGTATTCTGTCAGTTTCATTCCTTTCACCAATAAAACCGTTCATATATCCCCAGCCTGAGATGTAAGCATTATCAGCCCAAGCCGCAAGATCAGCACAATTTTTCGTGCCTGTATCAGTAAACATAAACGCATTTATGGTGCTGTTCATTACAAAAGTGTATGTGCGGACGAACTCATCATAGTTAATATCCAAACCGTAAGTCGAGTTTATAGCTGAGATCAAATCGCTGTCATTCTGAGCAGTAGCAAAGAGATCAGCATATGACTCAGCATAGAAATTCTGCACTTCATCAAAGTATGACATATATATCAGCTGAGCCTTGATCGTCTGATCTCTCATCCCTGCATTTGTCATAGCATCCTCTATGGCTTGCCCTTGATTTTGAATATTTGTTATCTCCGCCTGCTGTTCGCTGTCCAGACTCTCAAACAAAGCTGACTCTGTAAACAGATTTTTGTCTATGTCAGGCGGTTCGATATTCATACTTCCAATACTTGAGATCACAGCAATAGGCAGGAACATAAGCCCCAGAAAGCCGGCGATGATACTGCCGACTGCCACGAACAGCTTGCCACGCTTGTTTTCATCTCCGAGAATATATACGGCTATCTTTTTCACAGCCACCGCAACTGCTGACGACATCAGATCACCTCACTAACTTCAAATTCAGTAAATGCACCCTGTGTTTTCATTTCTATGCCGTGCATATATTCAAGTGCACCACGCTCCGTTGCAAACAAAATGGGCTCGCCACTATGACGAACCCAATCCTCAAATATATTTCTGTTGTTCTCAGCATAACGTGTTTTCCATATGCCGTATTTTTACTTTTGCATTTTTATCTGCCTACGTTTCTGCACCAAAAAGAGCCGCAATTTACTGCGACTCGTATATTAAACATATAGTTTTAGTCTATTGATAGATCAAATAACAATTCAATTATTAAATCCACAACTCCATTTCTCCAGAATCGCAAAAGCCAAATTTTTCGTACAAGTGTTTTCCTGCTGCTGATGGTTTTAGTTTTATATTATGAACGCCTTTGCTCTTCAACCATTTAATCAGCTCTTCTATTATTTTTGAAGAATAACCGTTTCTCCTTTTATCAGGAATACAATATACATCAATTATATATCCATACATTGGAGTTTTGAAGAAACAAAACGGAACATCTTCCTTGATCACTGCACCACCGCACGCTATAACACTATCGTTTTCATACACTAAATAATGACAACATTTCTCTTGCTGATACAGTTCCTTATATTTTTCATATATATGTTTTTCAGCATTGTCCTGTAACAAAACTATTGAACCTACTTCTTTAAACATATCCATTTTTAATTTAATAACAATATCCAAATCTTTGATTTCGGCTTTTTTTATTTCCATAGCACTATAACTCCATTCAAATATCTTTCGTTTTATCGATCAGTTCGTTAAAGATAGTATATCAAATTTCAGTTATGAAGTCAAGAAATTTATCCCATATAAAAATCTATCTTCCCCCAGCCGAACCAAACAAACCCGCCTTGTAAGCAGGAGCAATGACCTGCAGCAGATACCTCTCATTACCACACCGATACAGGCAAGTACCTCGTTCTGGATACTTGATAAGACTGTACTCTGACTCTTCCAACTGTAAGGTGTCAATGAATGCCGTTGGCGAGATATTTCCTGGATTGAACAGAAAATGATGCGACGGAATGGAGAACAAGGGCTTAGTAAATTCCTTGATCTCAGGCAGGAGAAAGTCCTCGATATTTTGCGAAGCTAATATGAAAGACGATTCCTTTTTTCGAACACGTTTCATACCGTTGCGAATATATTCGATTGCCGTCATATTTGTAAGGAATAAATATAACTCATCGACTGCCGCAACAGTATTTCCGCGCCCTAAAAGCTGATTGCTCATGTAACTTAGAATGTTGAACAGCAGCGTATCTTTCAGCCGTTTGTTTGTATCCATAAGACCTTTTACTCCGAAACAGATAAACTCGCTGTCTTTGATGTTTGTTCTGCCGTTGAAATATTTCGATTCCGCTCCCTTGCACATTGAGTGCAATCCCAAGCAGATATTCTGCAATATTTCTTCGGTGTAGAGGTGTTTTTTAGCATTATCAAATGCCATAAATTCTTTTTCAACTAACTCATACAGGTCTGACATTACAGGATAGTCACAGTTTTCCAACTTATCGAGATCTGTAAGATCGTCAATACCGAAACGTGCATACAGTTTCATAAGCATTATCTCTATTGTGTCGATCTCTGCGTCTGTGAAGTCTTTGTATGCTCTGAAAAAGTCTTTTAGATAGCTGATGTGCTGACTTAAACGGGTTACTTTTCGGAATGTTTCAGGGCTGTCATCGGTTTCCTTTTCTTGATTTCCAAAGCGAGAATTTTCTGACCACTCTTTTGGCTCAAGCGGATTTATCATAAACTCACCCGACATCATATCAATATATGTGCCGCCAAGGTTATTGCACAGATCCTCATATTCGTGTTCAGGGTCTAAGCAAAGTATAGATTTGCCTGATTCACGCTGATTGCAAAGCAGCAGTTTCATAAGATAAGACTTACCCTGACCGCTGTTGCCGAGAATGAGAATATTGCTGTTTGTCTTGTCCTCGGTACGTCTGTCGAAGTCCACAAGCACATTGCTGCCGTACTTATCTCTGCCGATATAGAATCCGTTTTTGTCGGTCTTTCCTGAGTAATTCAGAGGATAAAGATCAGCCACCGAGCTTGCAGGAAGAACACGTTCAAACTGACTTGCGAATACGTTATTGCCCGCAGGATGAACAGACAAGAATCCCTCTTTCTGCCGCAAAAGCAAACGGTCAACGGATATTTTGGAACGTGTAAGCTCCATTTGAATATCGGCTTGCAGTTCTTTCAGTTTGTCCTCAGTACTTGCTTTTAGCTCGATAAACACGGCCGTATGCAGGAGGGGTTCTTTGTTCCTTCTAAGCTCCGACAGCAGTTCTACCACATCGTCAATGTTGTTCTGAGCCTTTATGCTCTCGTTGACGTCATTTGTGGTGGTCATCATATGGTTTTTCCTCATTGCCTGCTGAACGATCTTCCTTTGCTCCATGCTTGTAACAAGGCGGTTGTAGATACGGAGCGTTACACCGTTCCTGTCCGCAAGGTGAGCAAGTATAGCCGTTTCTTCCGTACTTGGCGGATACTCCGTCACCGCCCAGCAGGACTTGTAGAAGTTTCCGCAGATGTAGTGGTCGGTGTAAAAGCGGATCACGCCCGGCATGGTGCGGTCGAAAAAGTCCTTTGCTTCCACTATCTCAAGCTGCTCATCAGACAGTTCTTTTTTCTTCTGCTTTTTAGTTCTCATTTGTTTTCGCCTCCAAATCAAATTCGGTTTCTCCCTCGATATCGGGTATCTCATCGCCTGAAATACTCGTTCCAAAATACAGTGCAAGCATTCTTTTTACCTCCGATTTGCTCATTCTCCTTGCCGCAGATCCATGCTCGGCTATTGCCTTATCCACTCGGTTAATGGTGTTAAAGATCTGCTCGTCCTTCTCACGCTTGAATCTTAGGGCAAATATAAACTGTCTTGCCGAGGACATTTCAACCTGTATCTCGTCAAGAAAATCATAGTCCGCCTGCAAGAGTTTTCTGACCGCCTCATTCTGCTCTGTCTGCAAACGCTTTTTGACATAGGTTTTGTTGCTGTCGAAACACTCGCAGGAATCCAGAGCAAGTATTTCAAGGTTGGGTATCGTGCTTAACAGCATCATAAGGTGGTGTATCTTCACGTCGATATTCGCCGCAGAAAGCACGGAAATATTGGTCGGCTCAACGCTGAAAAACGCTATCTCAGCCTTATCGGTTTTTACGCCGAAACGAGTAAAGCGTTCAAGACCTATAAGACCCTGAACGCTGTTATTTTTCCTTTTTGCCATCTATATTTTCCTCCATAAAAACAATTGCTGCGAAGTCACAAAGAACTTCACAGCATTAAAAAGATAGTCCATTATTGCGGTTTCGTCCACCCGAAGGGAGAGAAACGCAAAGCAAGCGGTTGCAGCTATGGGGATAACGTTCCATAGATTTACAAGCACGATCACCGACAGAATTATCCCGCCGCAGATTATGATAAAATCCCGAACGTTCCAGAACCACAGCTTTACGTTTGCCCGCAGATTTTCAGGGTAGATGTAGGTTTTCATTTTATCAGACCTCCTAAAAAAAGAACTCCGAAATTGCTTTCAGAGTTCTTGGTGAGATGCAAGGGATTCGAACCCTTGATGGCACTTATATATAATAATTTCAATAAAACATCATACTTGGTACATTCACAAGAATCATCTCAAAAGTGCCACTTATAGCCTTTCTTAGAAATGCTTTAAATCCCATATTACCGCCTCCGATAAAATCAAGATCAAATAAACTCAATATACTTACCATTAACGAAATAATATCTATTGGAATTTCCAGTGTGCTGATGCTAAAAATTGAAATTATTACTATCCAAACATATTGTACCACATTAAATCATAGAAAGCAATATAAAAATATGAATTTAAGTTTTATGCATTATGTTTCAGCATACCGACTGCTTTAGCCCCCATAGAAACAGTATGACTAACACTCATCATATTGACTCTAACGCTGGTATCAAGCCCGTACATCTGAGCTATCCTCGGCACTTCGTTAGCCGACAGGCATATCCCCACAGCAAGCAATGGGTGCTGAGTGTACGTCAGAAGTCCGATATACAATATCGTTGTCTGCAAAAATGCCGTCAGACAAGTCGCAATGACCTGCTTGCACCAGCTGTAAAATCCGTCTGTGTAACCTCTCGGAACTCCAAAAAGATACAGACTTCCCACAGCTATCTGACACAACATTATGCCGCCTCGCTTGATGTTTGCAAACACAACTTTCACCGTGCAGTAACCGAATAAGATCATAAAAAATAGACTGAACAGCGAAATATCTGAGGCAAGAGCAAATATGACCGCAAGTCCGGTGTCCGCCATCGTGTCGCTTGTTCCGGATATGAAGTTCCCAAGCAGCTCAGTTGCAAACGTACCCTGCATATTGACGCAGAACGAATAAAGCCTTTGGGGAACGACTGTCACAAGACTTGCCGCCATGAACCCTTTCAACACGTTCAGACAGGTATTTTTGATATTCGCCTGACCCGATTCATAGGCTATCGCCGTGTCAAACACCGCCACGATAAGTCCACAGACAAACAGCATCCATGCGAGACTGTGGAACAATGCTATGAACGACTGCACCCACGACAGAGCGAAAATACTGCTTGTGCTTGCATTGATAAATTCAAAAAGATCGGCAACTGCGCCGTAAATGAGGTTGAACAGCCACTCAAACATTACATCCCAGATTGCGTCTGTTATGGTATCTACCGCAGAACCTATTGTATTGTCCCAAAGGCTTGATATTCCGTCGCTGATCCAGTCAATGGCGTCTGAGATCCAATCAAACATCCGCACCACCTCCTGCCTTTGTTATCTCTCCCTTTACTCTGTACAGCGAGCTGCGGCGTCCGCCTTGGATATGATAGCGAGGTATCCGTTCTAACAATCCACGGTTTTCAAGTTCCGTAAAAGCACGATATACCGTGCTTTTGTGTATGCTCAGATCTTCTGCTATCCTGCGTACAGAGGGAAAACATTCTCCGTTTTTGTCCGCACGGTTTGCCAGATAACAGTACACAGCCACCGCCTTGTGGCTTAGTCCTAAGTCGTAGATCCTTCTTGGAAATATCAATATGCATCAGCTCCTTTTACGTTTTAACAGTTGTCCTTTTCTTTGCTGTCAGCTCCTCATATTCTATCGGACTCTCTTTTTTCTTCTGCGGATATTTCATTTCAACGTCTTTTATCAGTTCATCACGCTCTTTGTATGAAACAGCACGGGCTGTCTTATCGGGAAGTTTGTATTCATCTTCAAACTTGATACCCCATTTGAAGAACAGTTTTAACTTGCTTATCATCGGGTGTGTTCCTGTTTTCATAACGATAAACTGTCCTTTCGGCATAGATTTCAGCTCATCCACAGTCATAAGCGGTCTGCCTATCATCTGCAATGACTGAGATCTGTCCCTGCCGTTTGATACCGAACCGCTTAATACCGTTTGTTCGCCCAAAGCTTTTGAAAGCACCTCTGCACTCTGGCTGTTTGGTGCAAATCCGCCGAACACAGTAAGCTGAGTGTTGTCGGTGATTATCTCCATACCCTGTTTCCCGTAGTTCTGTTCAAGCTGTGCAAAGGACTGTATTATCGCCACGATGGATATTTTTCTTGAACGTCCTGCGGAGAACATAGATTCAGCACCCTCTATCTTAGGAAAAGTTCCAAATTCGTCGCAGTAAAACATAACTCTGTTTTTTAGTTTTCCGCCGTTTTCGTCTGCAATGACTAATATCTCACGATATAACTGTTGGATAAGCAGGCTGACCATAAAGTACTTGCTTGTATCTTCTTCGGGAAGAACGATAAAGATAGCAGACTTTTCATTACAGAACTTCTCAGCGTCTATCGCCGTTCCAAAACACAGCATTTGTTCAAGTTCAGAATCTAGAAAACTGTTGAGCCTTGAAAGTGCAGTCGACATTACCGACAGCATAGACTGGTCAGACGCATTCAGAGCCGCTCCTGCAAGCCATTTTGCTTTGTGTTCGCTTGGGAGCTTGTCCATAAGCTTTGTAAAATACATCTTAGGCTTTGCTTTCGGCGCAGGCTGATACTTTGCCAAAAGGTCTTGGATCAGCTTAAAAACTGAAACAATATGCCTTTCGTTTTTGTCGCCAAACTCCGCCAAAAGCAGGATAACCGAGGCAAGCAAGCCTTCCGCCGCGTCGTAGAAAAAAGCGTTTTGTCCGTAGCTGTGGCTGTCACCGCCGCCGATGTTGATTATGGTTTTTGCAGTTATCTTTGCGTATTTTTCAGCCTTTGCTTTAGCTGAAAGATTTGATTTGTCTGCAAGGTACATATCCATGTATTTATTCACAAGATGCAAAATATTGTTTTCATCACTTCTGGTGGGATTTCTAAGGTCGAGAACAGAAACATTGTAGCCGTAATACTTTTTGACGATAGTTCCGTAGTTTCTTGCAACGTCGCCTTTTGTATCAGTTGAGATAAAAGACATTCCGCTTGCACAGGCAAGCTCTATGTTCGGATACAAAAAGTATGCAGTCTTGCCGACTCCTGCCGCTCCTATCATAAGAGTATGGACGTCGCCGGTATCCACAAGTGCAACAGTTTTCTTTCCAGAACCTCTGCACCCGACCACAGTTCCTTGAATAACATCTCCGTTGGAACTGTGCGGAATATTTTCTCCCTTACGCCATTTGTCAGGCTCGAATGGCAGAGAGATAAAAGTCCGCTTGACTTCTGTTTTTGTCGCCCACCGAGCTGTTCCGTGCTGTCCGTTTCCGACTTTTTTTGCCTTTATTCCGTTAAGCGACTTGTTGTCAAGCAGATTTACTACCACTAAAAAGGCAATGAAAGCTACCACAAGCAAACCTATTAAAATCAGTTGTTTTTCATTCAAATTTTCACTTCCTATCCATAGAAATATGCTTTCTTCTGTATTTAAAAGAAGAGTTAGTTTGTTATCTTCAAGGTATTGCACCATGAGGCAGACGGTATCGCATCAGCCAAACTCCATACAAGGTTCAGGTTCGCAAACGATGTCCTCAGATTCGATATGTTCTGCCACAGGTTCATACAGAGTTTTTTCAACAGATAACCTGACAGCACTATCCGCAAGCTGATACAGCAGTTTCGCAGTATTTATACACTGCTCACGGGTACGAGCTGTTTGCCTTAGATCTTTCATTACTGCCGTAACACATTCCTGCAAATTTCTTTGCTTAGCGGCTGCTTTGCCTTTATCTGTGTACGGCTTGTACTCATCTTTCAGCTTGAATTTTAACTTTTCAAACATCAGATTTTCGTCCTTTGGTGCAATAAAAAAAGCAGAGCTTGCAAGTGCATACTCAGCCAAATATTTGTATTGTCTGTTTTTAAACGTTGCATAGATCTGCGAGGTCAGCTTATCAGGACGGCATTTCAGATACACAAGTTCGCTAACTTCTTTCAGATATTCTTCCTTTCGCTTATGAGGAACAGCAGGCAAAAATTTCGCTCCGTTTTTTGCCTTTAAATCTTCATTCCAATCTTTAAATTTGGGAGCAAATCGCCGTACATTTTCATAGCCGTTTTCTCTCAAAATATCCCGAAGTCTGTCAACAGCCTCGATTCCGCCCTCATCGTTATCAACGCAGAGAATGACTTCTGACAGGTTAGAATGGTTCTTTAACGCTGTTAAAACGGCATTTTCATACACACCGTTCATTGCAATGTAGCTGTTTTTCTGCCATTCCTGCGGATAGAGTGTAAGAAAACTCATCATATCAATGGGAGCCTCAAACACGAACAGCTTTTCCGACTTGCCAAAGTGGGAAAAGCTGTAACGGGTATCTGAACCCTCGCAGGTAATGCGGAAAGTTTTCCCGAAAGAATTGGTTGAACGCTTGCTTGCCTGTCTTGGAACTCCGTTTTCATCAAGCCCTACAAACACTGCATTGTGGTGCTGTTTGTCCTCATAAAGTGTATGCTGTTTTGCAAAAAAACTGATAATTTCGGGATTAATAAACCGCTGTTTTATGAGGTATGCGAACACTCTGTGCATATTGCTGTTCGCTTCGGGAAGCTTGAACTCTTTTGTTTTTTCTTCATGCACAACAGCTTTTGAAGGAGCATAAGAGAGGGGAGTTATCGTCTGTCCTAACAGTTCGTGAACAGCCGTCTGAAAGTCCATATCATAGAATTCCTGCATGAATTTTATTGCTCCGCCGCCCACTTGATTTTTATGGTCGAACCAAGTCGAGCCACGGAGCGTTATGCTGTCGTGCCTGCCCGAACCGTCGTAGTAAATGAGCTTATGCTCTCTGCCGACACGTTCCAGTTTTTCGCCCCGCATACGCAAAAACTGCTCCAAGTCTACCGAATTTGCAAGGACTTTTTGTTCGTCTGTAAATGGGATATATGGCATAACTACACCAACCTTTAATACTTGACATTTTCCGCAAGCTTACCCATAAGCTGCGAAAAACTCTGTCTTTCCATCATATCCGTACCGAGATATGCTCCTGATACTACTGTCAGCTTGTTCTCAGAAAGCACAGCATAGGTTTCCGTGTACCCAAACTGCGTCACCATACCGTCAGACTTCTGAACAGAGCCGTACTGCTGATATTTTCCTTTTGAATATACATTTGTTGTCATACGATAATTTGACACAAAATCATCCTCAGTGATACCGCTCATCTGTGCGGAGGTCTGTCCGAAATAGTAATCCCCGAAGTTTTCAAGGATATATTCCATGTCGTAATCAAGATTACTTTGACTTAAATCAATGCATAGAACATTAACTATTCCTCCGCCGTTTTTGCCTTTAAGCATAATTTTCTGTATTCCGTTTGACTCATCTTTTTCCGATTCAAAGGAACAGCCTTTCATCGACTCAGTAACCAATTCGCTTGTATCTTCAAAGCTGATATTTGAATCGAAAAACTCTGCGATAAAGGTATCGGACTTTACCTGTTCATTGTTGACGGTACTTTCGACCTCCGAAGAGACAGCCGAATCCAATGACTCGGCTGTTATCGGATTTGTTGTAGTTTCCACCGTCTGTATTGGCGGACTGATCGTTCCGCAGGCGGTCATTGCCAGCATAAACACTGCTAAAAATGCGGTTATTACTTTTGTTTTCATATCCGTTCCTACTCCTTATCAAATAATACTCCAGATGTACAGCGGACAGGTCAGAGAAAAGATCAGACAGCCGAAAATTATAGCGATCGGCGTCCACTCCAACTGACCATGTTTGCGGTAATCCAAGTATGCCAGCGTTATCTTAACAAACAGCAAAACCGCCAATATTACGTCGATCACGGGGAATACAACGTTGTTTACAACCGACACCACCTGCGATCTTGCAGTGGTCCAAGTGCTTGTAACCGCTCCCGCAACATCGCCCGATGCGTAAGCAGTTAGCGACATCATCGCAGCAAAGCACAATGCGCTTGCGACCGCTGCAAGTATCTTCTTTTTCGTCTTTTTTAACTTCATTTCACATCACTCCTCTATAATTTTTCCTACCAAAATTGTACGACTGTTACCCTCCGCAGAAGTGCAGGTGGACAGCGTTATCAGGTTATCATCGGGAGAAATACCGATCTCCTTGTAAATGCTCGCACAGTTTCTAAGCTGTGAATCCCACTCTTCAAAGGTTGGGTCGGCAAGATAAAGTCCGCTTGTATCAGAAGTCCTTGCCACCGCAAAGAAATCTATCAGCCGAACATCGTCATCGGTAGTCAGCCAGCCGTAGCTGTGGTTCATAAAATATTCTTCGTTTTCGTAATTCGGAATGTCCGCAAAACACGTTGCGTTTCCCATATTGTGACCGTAGATAACACTATTGAAATCGGTGAAATCCGAGGAATTTCTGTAGTCCATAAAAAGCGAGCCTGCGTACAAATATGAGCCGTCCACCGCTCTGTGAGAGTAATATTCGTTATCGCCCGACTGCATGATCGGGTAATCGATATTCGTGTCGGGAATATACAGCCATGCGACAGAATCGCTATGATCTTCGGAAAGCTGCCGGACCTGTGCGGTCAGTTCGTCTTTTGTATCCTCGGGAACTCTGTCTGCGGACGGCTTTTCAGAACGGTTATCTACCGCCATATCAAGCGTTTCCTGCGCTATCGGGGTAGGAGCGTATATCATAATATCACGCCACTTAATTTTCTGTGCCAAATCGTTTTTCACAAGAAGATAAATTCCTCCGCAAAGGAGAGCGGCTGCACTGACGGCAGCCGCAATTCTAATCGCTTTCTTATTCATGCTTTTTCCCTTTCTTTGTGATGATAAGGACAGCAATAATCAAGCTTGCAGCTCCAAGCATTGCGTAAGCCGCAAAATTGCTGTGGCTATCGCCTGTATACGGGGTATCAGGAACATCAGATATTTTCTCAGCCTCGTCTACCATAACAATCAGCGGATTGCCGTTCTCAGAAACAGCGGTTGCGTCCACATTTTCTACAGTAATCTTGCCATAAACATCAACTGTAAATCTGATGTCGGTTGCGATAACATAACCGTCGGGAGCAGCAATTTCCTTAAGTGTGTAACCTCCCGCAGGAAGTTCGGTAACAACATGGTTTGTTCCATCGGAAGTCCATTTATCAACGACTTCGCCATCAGAATTTTCAAGCTGCATTTCTGCACCTGCAAGCTCGTTTCCATACACATCTTGTTTACTTATCTCAACAGTTATAGGCTTATTTACTGCTATAATTTCGATAATTTCTCCGTCCTCAGAAATAGTCACGGGGTAGCTTTCATCGCTTAAAATGTAGCCTGTGGGTGCTTCGATCTCACAGACAATATATTCTCCGTAGGGGATTTCTGTAAATTCAAATTTTCCCTGTTTATCGGACTTTGCGGTCATAATTGCATTCTCCTCTGTAAATTCTGTACAGTCAGTATAAAACAGTCCGAACAATGCGTTTTCAAGAGGTTCATCGCTCTCGCTGACTTTTATGCCCTCGATTTTTCCACGCTTCAGATCGTTGGTAAACTGACCACAGTCGATTGAAACAGTCTGAATATCCTGTCCCATATACTCGAAGTTTACAAGATACTTTTCGCCGTTGAGAACATAATGCTCGTCGGTTGCAATTTCCTTCACATAGTACTTGCCAAAAGGCAGAGCAGTATCAAACTTTGCAGTCATATTTTCATCGAGTGAGACTTCCGAAATGAGACCGTCGGCAGGAATTACCGAGCCGTCAGCGGCAATAATTTCCTCTGCCGCAAACAGTCCGAAACGAACTCGTGTATATTCATCGGAGTTACCGATGTTAAATAGCTCGTCCTTTTCCATGACCTTAGAAAGTGAAATTTCTACACCCTGATAATCGTTGACAAATGACGTATTTACGGTATCACGAACAGCAATTTCCTGTCCTGCATAGGTCAGTTCAACTGCCTGTATTTCGGAATTTTTTACATATCCGTATGGTGCGGAAGCTTCCACTATTTCGTATTTTCCGAGATAAAGAAGATCAGTTTCCGCATACCCGTTTTCATCGGTCGTGATCTCAGCCACAACATCGCCTGCGTTGGCTCTGATCGTGCCGTCAAGAGTAATAATATCCTCGCTTGCAATCACCTGAAATACTGCACCACTGAGATTTCCTTTTGCAAAAACGGGAGTATAGGTGGTCTGCCCACTTTTGTGAACCTCGCCGTTTTCATCGATATATATTGCGCTGCCAAGAGCAGTTACGCTTGCAAAAACATCACCTGTTTTCTGAACCGAAATTTTGCCCTTCTGTGCGGTATTTGTTTTCTCCACAACTACGGTTTCTACTGAACCGTCAATTGTAAATGGAACAGGCTTTTTATCAAGCACATAACCCTCCGCCGACTGCACTTCGTGAAGCTCGTAATCGCCGTAAGCAAGCTCCTGCGGCAGCATCAGCGAGCCGCTTTCATCGGTGTAAAATGTGTCGAGAATCATTTCTGACGGATAGTAAATTTTTTGAGAAATATATTCGGAATTTGCACAGTCCCAAACCTTGAAGCCGATGCCCGAAACGGGAATTACATTGCCTGTTTCAGCGTCCTTTTTCACGATTTTAACAAAGGATTTTTTCACTGCGTCATTGAGCAAATAGAAATATTCTTTTTCGTTTTCGCTGATTACAACCTCAAAATCCTCCATATATTCGGTGCTTTCCCAGCCCTTGGTCTGATGAACGACATAGATTCCGTAGGGGAGCTTTTTTGTCGCAGCATAGCCGTTTTCATCGCATACGAGATAGTCTTTTTCGCTGTCTTTTGCAGCTTCATAAGAGCCTGATGACTTGAGATAAACCTCAAACTCTGCACCGACTTCGGGAGTTTCGATCTGCGTTGAGCCGTCATCGGAATGCTTGATGATAGCAATATTCCCCTTGATCACGTCCTCGGTCACTGTCATAGAAATGGGGTTATGCTCAATGGAATAATTCTCAGCTTCTGCACCAACCGAGTACACAGTTTTGTCAAGCAGATAGCCCTCGCTTGGTGAAATTTCCTGAACCGTGTAGTTTCCGCAGACATACTCTTTTGTCTTGAAATATCCGTTTTCATCTGTGGTGTATTCGTCTATCAAAACACTGTCTTTAAACACGCCGTAAACCGCTCCCGCAAGGCTTGCATCGCCTTGTTTTTCAGCCTTTTCCGAGTCTTTTTTTGTAACTTCCAAAGTGAATTTTTTAAGCACATTTTCAAACGTTACAGAGGTAGTTTCATCAGCTGTCAAAGTAACCGTCTGACTGGCAGGAACAACATACTTTATGGGAACGTTTTTTTCAGAAATCGTGTAAACAATTTTCTGATTGTTACTGTCGTATACGGGGATATCGGAAAGAATTGCAACACCGTCAGAACCGGTTTTTATGCTGTAAGTCTTGCCGTTACCTGTGACAGTAAATTCTCTGCCTCCGTTCTGATTATCCTCAGACTGCTTGTTGATCTTAATAGAACCTGTTTTGAGTTCGTTGTTGAACTTTACATTGACAGTCAGATCAACGTCGCCGTCGGTAAGCTTGACATTCTTCGCCTTGGGAGTTTCATATCTCGTATCTACGTTGATTTCGGATATGGTATATGAAATTGCTTTTTTACTTGTAAGATCGTATACGTTAAGACCTTTAAACTCCGCAATTCCGCTTGAATTTGTCTTTGCCGTCTTGGAGTGAGATTTTCCGTTCTGAGTCCATGTTACTCTAAATTCACGCTGACCGATTATACCATCCTCGGCAGTTTTATTGATTATGATGTTTCCTTTAAGATAATCCTCGGTAACATTTACGTTTTCATTTGCATTAAGTGCAAATACTTCAGTTGATAGGCTGTAGCCTGTAGGTGCTTTGATTTCTTTAACATAATACTGCTTATTCGGAAGTTCAATCGAGCCGCTTCCGTTTTTATCGATTTTGATTTCTCCTGCTTTGTTTTTGCAAGCTTTATCAGTGTATACGCCGTAAATAGCCTGTGAACCGTCAATAGGACTGATACCATTGATCTTTACGGTATTATCAGCTTTATAGACTTTTGTAATAGTAAATTTCACATCTTTGGATGTGATCCTGAACGCCGACATATTCATGACAGTCGCAGTTTTACCGTCGGTCTTGTTATTGATAACAACTCCCTCAGAGCCGTTAGCCTCGATTCTCCAATGCCTGCCGCCTGCACCTTTTCCGTCACCGACTGTTTTGGAATTGATAAGACTTTCTGAAACGCCGATAGACTTAAGATAGCTTACTACCTCGTTTCTTGAATTGAATTCACCCATGTAAATCCACGCATGATCTTCGCCATATGGATTCTGAGCCACCACTACCGAACCGGGAGTAATCGTCGAACCGTCGGAACACTCCCAATAAGGACGGTCTGTTGTCTTGATATTTTTCTTTTCAACATCGATCTTAGAAGTTTTACCGCCGTAGCTGATAGTGCAGTTGTCGTTTACCGACAGCCAGTGATCGGTATCAACGGGAACAGGATTATTCCATGAAAAACCCGATGTTTTGTATCCAAGCTGTGTCAGCGTATAATACACAAGTCCCGAACAGTCGATACCGAGATTGTTTATCGTCCGTACCGACAGCGGAGTATACTGACCCTGATTGTATGCGTACCAGTATCCCTTATTCCCAAATGTATACGGAGAACCGAGAAGCGTCGCCGCCTTTGCGATCACCGTATCCGCTGACGGGAATGCCAGGTTTTCCATAGGTGTGCTTGCGGCACTTGCTGTGATTGCTCCGCTCATAGATGAACCGAACATAGAAAAAGCACAGAGTCCTGCCATGAACCCTGCGCTGAGTTTCTTTAATATTCTATTTTTTATCATTTATCATTCTCCTTTTGCTTTTTACAATGTCTGCTCAAATTCTGTTTCTTCCGGTTGGATCACTTCCGGCTTTGTTTCTCTCACAGCAACCAGCCCGATACCGGGCAGATCTACTATGATATGATCAAACTGCTGCTTGTACTTTTCTATCTGTTCATCGGTAAGTGAACAGGAATCCCATTCGCCGTATTCGTTCAGACAGTTGCCCGAAATATAGAAAGTGCCGTGAACAAGTGTATTTCCAACTATCCTGTTAGGCTTTGAACCGTTCAGCAGAAACTCATCATTGCACCAGCAAATAGCATCCTGCTTTGGTTCAAAATATATTGACTCGATGCTGCCGCCCACAACTTCCTGCATGGCATGGATATCATCTTCAATATCCTTTACATATGGTTCTTTCAGAGGTTCAAACACAAGTATCCTCATTCTTTTGCCTCACTTTCACAATACTCTTTCAGCGGACAATCGCCGCAGTCATCAAACATCGCACAGGTACGCTGTATCTCTTCTTCGGATATCCCACAGTCAAAATTCTGCTTTTTCTGCTCGTTCTGCCATACGATGAGTGAAACACCGCTGCTGTCACGTTCGACCTCTACCGTTACAGCATTTCCGTGTCTGTCATAAAGCCCTGAAAATTCTGTTTTGCCTTTTGCCGTTAAAACCTGTGCCAATATTATCTTCTTCATAAAAACCTCCTAATCAAAAAGCGAAAGCTGCCTAATAGCTTTCGCACGTTCGCTTGTGTCATAATTTGATATGAGCAGTTCGCCGTACTGACAGCCTGCGTCATAACGCTGTGCTAAGTTGTTAAGTCTGCTTATCTCCTCGATGTGGGTATTAGGCTTGTCCCATATCTCCCTTATCTCAGGACAGTCATTATACGAAACCAAAAATCTGCCTTTGATATCAAGCAGAGCGTCACGCAGTCTGATATGATCTTTTGCAGTAAACCCTACGTCCTTGTAGTAATTCTCTGTAGCAAAATACGGCGGATCGCAGTAGAAAAAGCTCACAGGGCGGTCATACTGCCGTATCAGCTTTTCAAAATCTTTATTCTCAACTACTACCTTCTGCAACCGCCTTGCGGCAAGGTCGATCATAGGGAAGTCCGACCACATCGAATGCGGCTGACTTCCAAAGCTGTCAAGACCGCTTGCATAGCTGTAACGTATAAGCTGATAAAACTTAGCCGCTCTGTCAACGTCATAAAGCCTTGGCAGTATTCCACGCTTATGCAGGCTTGAAGTCAGGTCAAAATCCTCTCTTGAATCGAGCACATATCTCAGCTTGTATTTGAGTCTGTTCGGTTTATCTCTGACGCATCTGTACAGGTTCGTAAGGTTTGAATTGAAGTCATTATACACCTCAAAATCTGCACCTGGCGGCTTGTGAAACAACACCCAGCCTGCACCGCCGAACACCTCTATATACCTTTCATAGTAAGGCGGAAATCTTGCAAGAACCTCGTCACGAAGATTTTTCTTTCCCCCTACCCATGACATAAAACTGTTCATGTTTTTCCTTTCTGCCGTTAGAACCAACAGCAGAAAAGTCGCTTTGCAAGCACCAGATTTTTGATCTGCTGTTGGCAAAACGACCTTAATAAATATTAGATTTTACGCTGTTTTCAGCCCTTGATTATCGGGTCAACATAGCTGAATATTATGCGTTTCTGTTCAAGGTAGCCGTCGGCTTTGTTTACCTCATTACACAGCTCCTTGTATTGCTTTTCCGAAAGCACAGGCTTTGTTGCTCTCAGCATTGCAGGAATATTACCCATACAGAACTTGAAGTCTACTTTGGCTTTAACTCTGTTTGTGTGCATCTTTGACCTCCTTATCAAGACGTGCGATCTCTTTTTCAGCAGACTTAAAAGCCACGGCAAGAGAACCTATCATCATTCCAATGAACAAATACGTCATTTACATCATCTCCATTTCCATATCCTCATCTTCTGTCTGTTCATCATCGATAGAAGTGATCTCAACATACTCGCCGATAACATTCAAGGCCTCATAGTAACTGCCCGAAGATGTTATTCTGCTGCACATTTCCTTTGCCTCATCATACATTCCGTTCCTTTTCAGCGTTTTTGAGGCTATGCCAATAAGATTAAATATATTTCCGTCCTGACCTATCAGCGGACATTTTGGCTTTTTGGACATCACGAAATCTCCTTTCCGTAATATTTTCTCAGCAGACCTATGATAAAAAGCTGACCTTTTCCCGTCACAAACGTCTGCCGATAAGTCTTTTTCATACCCTCGACCTCGAACACCGACTCCTTTACAACAAAATATCTGCGGTCAATATATCTCTGATACGGCAGATTGTTTGACATAAGCACTCCCATTTCTTTCAGCCAGCGAAACAGTCTTGTTCTGCCGATATTGAAATTTTTATCAGCCGCAAGCTTTGCCATAGCATTCATATCTATTAGATCATCGCTGTCGGCAACGTGCAGAGCGAAATCCACGAGTGGCTTATCATTTCTGATCCGTTCATTCAATTTGCTGATAAACGTCATTTGCAGACGGAAAAGTTTTTTGTACGGTTCGTCGAGGAAAGGCAGGTAGTTTTCAATAAACATTTCTTCGTTTGAAACATAGCCGCCTGTTCTGCGGATAGTTGGAAGGACATCATCAAATATCCAGCTTTCAAATTTTTCAGCAGAGGGAAGTCTGGAGTGGGATATAAGGCGGTAAACATCACCTTCGGATATCATTTTCATTTCCTGTGTACCGCCATTTGTAAGGAGGCGGCGTTTTACAGCCCCCTTACAATGAGCATTTATCGCATCTTTTGGCCTTCTGTACCCTAATGCCTTTGCAACATCAGAGCCGCAGAAAAGTATTTTCCCGTTTTCCTCGATAGTTCTCACCGAGCCAAACTCCTCATTCACAAATGTTTTCACCATATTATCCATTTGTATTCTCCTTTTCGATATCTAAAATATACTTTGCCAGAGCCTCGATAACATTAGTTGTCACCGCATTTCCTGCCTGTTTGTAAAGCTGTGCATCGGACATTCCTGTGGCTTTGACCTTGTTGAACTGCTCATCGGTAAAGCCCTGCAGCCGCCAGCACTCCAACGGCATAAGCTTTCTGATATATCCGCAGTACACAACGCCGTGTCTGTCGGTAACGGTCAAAGTAAACATAGGCTCGTTTGGAAGTTTAAATCTTCGGCCTTGCTGTCTTGTTTCTACTTTTGCAGGAACAAGCACGGCTATCGGGTCTGTTATGAGGACAACTCCGGATTTTTCGCCTTTGTGATGACCGATACCGCTGTCCTGCCTTGCGGTTATACATCTTGCAAGCTCTGTGACTTTCGGCTCAGGATTCATATCTATCCCAAATGCGTAATATCCCTGATTACAGCTTGTTGTAAGGGTATGAGCTATCTCCTTGCCCACTCGTCCTCTCCTTGAATTCATATTTGGATATGCAAGGTCAATGCTGTCACCGGGCAGAGCGATCTGATAGCCTGACTTAGTTTTTGATTTTATCGGCAGGCCGATTATCTCATAAAGACCTGTTTTTCCGCCGAATCCGCCAGCTTGACTTGTAAGGGTTATGCTCAGTCCGTCGGCTGAATATACCCTGTTTCCCTCTCTGCCTGAAATTCTTTTGACAAGAGTTTTTGGATTTGCGTCTGTGAAAGACAATACTTTTCCGGAACACTTTTCTCTATGAAATCCGACAATGAACACTCTTTTTCTTGACTGGGCAACTCCAAAATTTGCGCTGTTAAGCACCTGCCATGCGACATCGTACCCCAGTTCATCCAATGTACCGAGGATGGTCGCAAACGTCCTGCCGCCGTCATGCGATAACAGTCCGGGAACATTCTCAAGCAGCAGATATTTAGGTTTTTTAACGGCAGCGATTCTGGCAATTTCAAAGAACAGAGTTCCTCTTGCGTCGTCAAATCCGCCCCTTTTTCCAGCGATTGAAAAGCTTTGGCAAGGGAAGCCTCCGCATATAAGGTCGAAATCGGGTAACTCGTTTGGGTTGATTTTTCTTGCGTCATCGTAATACACCTCGTTTTCCGTATCATACAACGTTTCGTATGCTTTCTTTGCATACTTATCTATCTCGCAGTAACCGACGCACTCAAAGCCGCCTGCTTTTTCAAGTCCTGAGCGGAATCCGCCGATGCCTGCAAAGATATCGAAATACTTTATCATTTATCACCGATCCTTTCTTGTTTGTGTAATAAAAAAACGGCTAAGTCTTTTTCAAAACTTAACCGTTACATTGACATTTCCATTTATTCGGATTCTTCAAAACCCTCAGTTTCTGTGATTTCTTCAGATTTTTCCTGCTCATCCGCCATAGCCTGTTCCTGTTCGATTTTATGAAACTTATCCACATCGGGGATAACGCCAAGCGTTCTTCCGTTATCAAATTTACAGTGCAGAGTACCCGCATCGTCCACAAATTGAACTATGCCTTTAGTACCTGGTGGAATTGGACGGGGATCGTTATCCATACTGTCAAGGCATATCCGAGTTCCTTCGGGATATCTCTGTCTAAGCGTTTCTACTTTCTTTTCGTTGTAAATCATATTACACCTCACATCGTCATTCCCATATCGGGTTCTTCGGTCATGTCCTCAAACTGATCGCTGTTCATTTCTTCCTCCGTCTGCAAAAACCATTTGTCGGAATTCCAAAAGCTGATATAAATTTCTCCGTCGGGAGTTTTTATCGGTCTTTGCTCCAGACTCTCTCCTGCGCCGTCGCTTAACTGCCCGGTACAATATTCACGGAGATCCTCAAGTTCATCTTCCGTAAGCTGACCGTGAACGTTTGCTGTGACCACTCCCACAAGTTCTCCGTTATGTTCTTCGACCGACATAAATGCGGAAAACACCTTTCGGTCAACAGAATTGCCTCTATCGTACCAATGCATCAGACCTCGCTCTTTTTCTTCGGGCAAATTGAAATCGCTGATAAAATGATTTATCTCCGATTTGTAAGCAGAAGCTTCATAGGAGGAGATTTTTTCGTATTCCTCATCAGACCAACATTCAGGTACTCTGCTGATCTCAAGGGGACAGTAAAATTTCATTTCCTGCAAATGCGTCTGAATATGATTTTCGTACAACAGCTTTGCGTTTGGAATATACTGAACGTATCTAGCGTAGGATGAGCCTTCAGCTTCGATCAGCAGACCGTCACCCTGTTCCTCATCGTAGATCAGCAGACAATGATAAATATCATTGCTGTCACAGTACATCAAATCTGTGTTCTCAGCGATCAGGTCATTGTCCTGCAAGGGATGCCTTTTCAGATTATCAAACTCAGCATGAGAAACTGCTATCGCTTTCTCCACCGCACAGGACTTTGTCTTAAATTCTAACTCCTTGCGAAGCAGATTGGTGTTGATTATAAGTTTGTTGTTCATTGTGTTTCCTCCATTCGTTTTATTTTTCCTTTTTAATAGTATATCTGCCACATGGCTATCACGTCCTTCCTTGAGGAATAAAAAAAGACCGCTTTGTCGTTTATCACATTTCGTGATATTTGACAAAACAGCCTTCTAAGCTTTGTGAATGTTTTTTCATAAAAAAAAGCAAGCCGGGAGCGAAATCTGCTCAAAGCTTGCCGTTTTATTTGACAATATTCATTTGTCGAGGGTTCAAATCCTTCCGGTCGGTGAAAATCATGAAAAAGCATCCATGGTTTTACACTAAAAATTTTCGACTGAAAAGCATGAAAAAAGCCCGTAAATACGGGCTTTTAAGGGTGAGCATCCATTTAGTCTCACCAATATGGTGCGGATGACGGGACTTGAACCCACATGACCTTGCGATCACTAGCACCTGAGGGTAGCGTAACGACAGTGCGAGATAGCGCCCGATATCCGCCTTTATTTTACTTTACTATTCTCCCGTCACTTATCTCAATAATCCTGTCGCATTGTTCGGCGATTTTGGGATCGTGAGTAACTATCACTACTGTACGTCCCTGTTTATTCAATGATTTGAACAGTGCCATGATCTCCGCAGAGGTTTTGGTATCAAGCGCACCTGTTGGTTCATCGGCGAGTATCATGCTCGGTTCGTTGACTATCGCACGGGCGATTGCAACTCTCTGCTTTTGTCCGCCAGAAAGCTTATTGCAGGGCTTTTTCGCAAGTTCTCCAATGCCAACAGATTTTAATGCAGCAAGAGCCTTTTCTTTTTTATATTTTATTTTCTGCTTTGAGAAATTGAGTGGAATCATAACATTTTCCAAAGCTGTGAAATCTTCTACAAGAGCAAAATCTTGCATTACCATGCCTATTTTTTCATTACGAATTTTTGCATATTGCTTTTCTGAAAGATTTTTTACCAGAGTTCCGTCAATAGTATATTCGCCTTCCTGATAATTGTCAATGCAAGCAAGAATATGCAAAAGTGTAGATTTTCCTGCTCCGGATTTGCCAATAACAGCCACAAGCTCTCCGTCATTAATCTCGCAGGAAACTCCGTGCAGAGCTTCAAATTCGTTGGATTTTTTAGGATTGTATTTTTTTGTTATGTTTGATATTTTTATCATGATTACCTACCTGTTTTCCTTAATATTCTGAATGATGTCAAGTCTTTTTAAAGTAAAATACGGTATTATCATTGCTGAAATGAATGCAATACATAATAGAATAATTACAGCAACAGCTTCTGATGTTCCAATCGAAAAATAATTACTGAATTTCACTACTGCTTTTGCATGTTCTTCTGAATAAAATGCAGCTAAATCGATATAGCGTTTAATATAACACCAATATGAATAGCTGAATTTTACAATAAATGCTATTAATGTTGAAATTATAACCAATAAACTTATTACTACTGCATTTATACCAATACATTGCTTTCTTGTCATACCGTTAAGGCAATAAATACTATATGTCTTAATTTCTTTTGATACACTTAATGCAGTCATTCCTATAAGAGAAATTATTGCAATTAATGACGCTGTTATCAAGAAAATAATATCGTTCTGAAAATTCTTTTTATCACGGATATATGTGTTTTGATAAGCCTTCTTCAAATCAACACATTCATATTTATTTGATGTTGCAACGGAAAAAAACTCATTTTTTTCTTCTTGAGTAATATCATCTTTCAGCTTAACGGATTGACTGAATGGTTCTAAAAAAAAGAAGTATTTTTTTGCTTTTTCTTCAAAAAAATCCGGAGAATATTCAGCAAAAATAGTTGCTGAATTAAATTGCAGCATGTTATCTAAGGATAAATAGTTATCTGTTTCAAAAGACCCATGTTCACAAATTTCTTTATAATATGACTAATCAGCCAAACCAACAATTTTTCCTTTTATGGCTCCGTCAACGTCACCCATAGATACGTCAATAACATCGCCGATATTATAATTGCTGCTTGAAAAAGCTACCAGATTAAGATAATCATCTGTTTGTTCTGCATCAGAAAGCCAATTTCCACTTTGCATTTTAAAATTCAAATCATTAATATAATCAGTACTCAATAAAGTTATTAAATCATCAGGGGTATATGTTAGTGTAGAATCATAATAAGCATATATTTTCCCTACATAAGGTAATTTGGATATATCAGGAGGAGCGGAACATTCATCTAAATTTTCTTCTTTAAATATTTTATCATATTTTTTATCCAGCTCTTTATATTTTTTTCTAATTCTTCCTGTGTAATTTCTTGATTATTCAGTTTGTCCAAATAAGGCTGAAATTCAGCATCAAAAGCGTTTGAAAGTTCACCAGCTCTGTCGTCTTTTTCTATACTATAAGAAATATCATATTGAATATAATAACTATCCCCTTCACATATCTTTTTTATAAGATTGCTTGTCACAAAATAACTGCTTATTTTGGTTAAAATCATACTTATTAAAAGTGTTATTACTGCAAATTGAAATAAAATTAAAATAGTCATGAAAGGACGTCTTTTCAACTGTTTAACTGCATACTTAAAAATCATTTTATCACCCTTTCATCTTTTGTTTTATCTGAATAGCATTCTTCTTACAATAATAAAAAAGAACAGGAATAAATATCAGCAAACACAATACAAAAATGATTAAAAATGCAATGATTACATGAATCCGGGAATATCCATAATAAAATGCCACATCATATTTTTTCAAAACATTTATCAGAATTACTCTGAAAATAATAAAGGCAACTCCGAATTGCATAATTAACAGAGCTATCATTTCAGAAACAAAAATTTTCATTAAATTTCCTGGGGAAGCACCACAAAGCTTGAAAATATATATTTTGTTTACTCGCATTTGAAGTATAAAAGAATATAAATAAGCACATGAAATAATTGCTGCAATTACCATAAGTAACAAGCAGATATTTTCAAAATCAAGCATAACAGGAGCGTTTTCTAAAATATCATCCATTACAGTTTCTATTTTAAATTCCGGAAACAATTTTTCATGTTCTTTTTTACATTCCTTGATTTCCTGTACACTTAATTCTTTGTCGAATACAATTGAATATGTTGTTGGAATGATATTATTTTTTATTAATGACTTCTGAGTTAAATACCCATTAGCCATATTATTAGGAGCATAACTACCTATCACCTTGAAATTTGTATTGTCGTATGTCATAGACTTTAATTCTGTACCAATTCCAACAATAATCATTACTTCATCGCCATTTTCTATTTCATCATCAGAGAAAAAACGACCTTTCATAGGTTTGTATTGTTCAGAAAATTTTTTTAAGTTCTCTTTTTCGTCTGTGATGAAACAGCCCATATAACCTTCCTCGGAATTCAGATATCCACAAACATAATTTACAGAGCTATTATTTTCATAATAGCTCTGTAATCTGTCTGAAATATCATCAATTGCCAGTTGGCATTCATTATTTTTTAAGTCAATTTTATTGAGAGATAAATCGCCTGCACTGACCGTATCAGATAAGCAATCAAGCTTAACCACTACATACAATATTGTAATTGTAGATATAATAAGTGCAATAAACATAATGATAAAAACAACAGTATGTTTAATTATAAAATTTTTTAGATTTTTTATAACAATTGATAATATATTCATTAAATATCTCCTAATTAATGAGTGATATTAGTGCTTGCTCGTCTACGATAAGTAGTACCTGATGTATATGTATTGTTCTGTGATTTTTTTACTGTTGTATTTGCAGGTGATATTATTGGGTAAATATCAGCTCTAAAATATGTAATATCACTATCCCATGTATTCCATTTCATTCCATCACTTAAATCTCTAGATTTTGTTACATTATTATTTAAAGTGTAAGTATATTTGATCTTATCTTTAATTTTCCCAGACGCTTTCCATTCAGCGTACCAAATTACCTTACTAGCATTAGTCTTACCATTGCAAGGGGAAAATGTAACTGTTCCATAATTATATTTAACTTCGTGTATACTATTAACAGCGCCATTGTTACCACGTGCTGTATATGAATTTAGATCTAAATTAATAGAATTTTTATACTTGCAGGAATTACCCGTATTATCTTTTTTACTTGTGCTTGCAGCATCTGCTACCGCAAAAGTTCCAGACATCATAATAGTTGCCAAAGCTGCACATAAAGTTTTTTTTGATGAAGTTATTCATTTTTTTACTCCTTTTATGTTAATATTTATTTAGTAAATCGTTTTACAACATTATAATAACATAGCAATAATATTTTGTCAATATATGTTTATGAACAAAATTATATTTTATTCATAATGTGCAAAATATTAAATAATATATAGGACATTTTCATTGACTTTGTTATAAAAAAGATAATATAATGCACTTTTTAGTTTTGTCTGTTGTGGTAAGTGTAGATGGTTACTATATTTGCAAGTGTTTAGACAGGCATAAATCCGACAAGTAGCAAAAAGACCCTCGAAGTGGCATCTTCTGGGGCTTTTGTGTGTCCGATTGGAAACACATAATCTCTTTTGTGGTTGTTTTTCTTGATTTGTCAATAATACCTCTGGATTATTTTATGGACAAGTCCATTAAACAGTGTGACTATCACATACATAAATATAACTGCCACTCCCTCCCTCTCACAGTGCGACGGCGAAAACGCACATCTTACCCCCGTGTCAAAATCAAATCT
>ENA-ORTT01001211-ORTT01001211.1-human-gut-metagenome-genome-assembly--contig:-NODE-1211-length-27310-cov-28.212071_pt1 | contig 27310 bp, 32 predicted proteins | sample MGYA00242074_ERZ509197 | MGnify/ENA primary metagenome ERZ509197 (study PRJEB26280, sample SAMEA2338789) | human gut metagenome | biome: human gut; feature: human-associated habitat; material: faeces...
CAAAAATCAGAAGATAAGGTGGCGCAACTGCAATGTGGGAACGCACGCTGTCTCAGAAATTAGTCCGTCTTTTCTGCGAACAAAAAGTGGTAGACGAATCAAAAGCGGATGCGTATGTCTATGGGTACGAGTTGCTCATATCGTCTGTTGTAAGTGTTTTGCTTGTCATCCTCGTCTCTGCCGTGTGTGGTGATGTTCGATACTCACTTTCATTTTTGATTGGGTTTATCCCGCAGAGAATCTACATTGGTGGATATCATGCAACGTCGCACACCAGATGCTATCTGGCATTTACCGGACTGGCACTTATCTGCATTTTGCTGAGTAAAGTAATTGCAGCCAATCACCTTTTTCGTATCCTGACAACAGCAGCTCTTATGGGCATCGCTATCTTTTTCTCTCCGATAGAAGCAACGAATAAGCCTTTAGGCAAAAAGAAGCGGTTAAGCTATAAGATGGTCGCATCTGTTCTTTCGTCAATAGATTTCCTGTTTGCCATTTTCAATGTGCTTCCGGACACCCGCAGTATAACGGTATACTACATTTCAAAATGGGTTTTAGTGATTTTTGCAATCATTCCGTTTTTTCAGAAACAAGCGAAGATATCCTAAGGTACGAGGGCGTTCATGTGTTTTCAGAAGATGAATGCTCTAAAAAATATCAAACGGAGGTAACAGAAATGAAAAAGATTATGTTGCTCTTGAGCAAGGTCACTTGCATTATGGCAATGGCTCTCGCAGTCTTGAGCGTGAACAGCACCTGTGGCTTTACGGCATATCAGCCGGATGTCCCGGAATCGCTTGAGCATGACTGAAATTCATATGAAAGGTAAGATAGCGATACTCTTACGGGATATATTTCTTGATAATTTTCTAAAAGGAACTGTTCGATTATGTTGGAGCTGCTTTCATTCATTATGTTGATTGTTCGTCAGCTTTTCTATATTCTAGGCGTCCTTGCATTTGGAAAATATCTCTTGAAAAAGTGAGAGCATCGATAATCAATGTACTTCGGAGGTGTTTCCGATGCACAGATGAGAGTCCGTTGTTCTATAGGAATGCATGAAAGGAAAAAACAAAATGAAAACAAAAACATATTTGCGTTATATTTCCTGCGTGTTAGCGGTGCTGCTTTGTGTTGCTTCCATTATGCCCATTGCCTTTGCAGATTCAACAAATCATGGCAATAGCGAATCTCTTTTGACAGGATCAAATTATTCTGTTTCGTACTCGATGAATGGAAAAGATGTTGTTGAACAGCTTACAATTCGTGATGGAGGTATCACACGAATTACGCGTACGGTGCATCCTAATGATGTGATGGACATTGTTGTTGTAGGTGCATCTGGTGAATCAACAACATCAACTGCAAGAAGTGACTATAGCTTGTTCTATGAAATTTATCAAGATCAGCAAAATTACAAAAACGGACAGCTGGCACAAATTCCTGCACTCACTGGAAGCGAGGTGACAGGGTCGCAGTTCAAGCACCGCTATGTTGGCACAAGTGCAACCGATACGGTTTATGCTAGTGATTTGCGTAAATGCAAAAAAGCATCTGATGTAGCCAGTATTTTAGCAACTGCATGGGGAAGCACACCAGCAGCAGTTATTTCTTCTACAGCATCGTTTATTTTCGATCAGATGCTTCAGAGTATGTCCTCGGACTGCTATAAAGTGACAATATCTTCTATTACGTATGAAGTCCTATTTTCCTATGACAATAGCTACTATACACATTGCTATCATCAAACTGTCAAGGAATATAAGTCAAATGGCTCTTTGATTCGGTCTAAAACGGATTATTATCAGGCCATTGGTGGCTGATAGTGACTTCAAAGAACAGGGAGAACATGTAATGGGATTCTTTAAGCAAAAAGGGCCACTCCAAAGAGATTTCTGCGAAGTATTGCTATATGTTGTGGCTTTATGGGCATTGAAGCCAGCAAGCCTTCAGGATATCCTGACGGTGAATCAATGCGATGGAATGTGGTTCTTTTCCGCAGCATTTTTTGCCATTGTTTTTGTAGGAATCGTTTCAGATTATCTTCTGATTACAAATCATTTCGTTGCATGGAAAGCAATACACGGCAATGTCAATCAAACAACATTTCAGGAACTTCAGAAATTTGCGCTGTGCGAAAATCAAAAAGTTGCTATTGAGCCAAAGTTGGCAAGTTGTATTTTAGTGGTTTTGGCAGGTTGTTTAACAGCGGCATTCGTATGGTTCACATTTATTTGCCGATGAGCATACACCTGAGTTGAAAATTTGCGGCTTTATAGTGTGATGAGGTGGCTGTTAGTGATATTGCTTTTGATCACGATGATGCCAATATACTAAAATTTTGTAAGAGGTGATTCCAGTGCAGAATTAAGCGAAAAAGAATCCAAATTGTAGCTGGGTGACTTGTAACAGTCAATAAAATATAAGGAGCAAATCGACATGAAAAAGATGACCCGAAATGAATTCCTTAAAATGGCTGGAACGAGTGCTGCGTTGGTTGTTTTCAACACAGTTTTGATGCCTGCTGCTGTTGCAGTTGAACCAGGCGTTGTAGCACTTTCTTCCAAAAAATCTAGTATCGAAATTGATAAAGGAACAACTGTAAACTCTGCAACATTCAAACTTGTCCCAATTTCTCGCGAAACCTTCTGGGGCGATGCTGGTTCATGTACACTTGATTATCTGTCTGAAGGGTATATCCAATGGACGATTACCGTTCCGGGTGCAGTAATTGTTTCCTTTGAAGGTAACCTGCATTTCAATAAACTTGGTACACCCTTTGGAACCTTTGATCATGCCATTTCTGCATACGGCACAATCGGTACGGAAGATGTAAAATATGGACTCTCTAAAGGAAAATGGGAGGTTGAGTTTACTGGAATTGCTACTGCGGCTAACGGCGATATGTATAGTGTCGTTGATGGCGCAACATTAGCTTTCAGTGTCACCAAATGATTCTGCCATATAATCTACGTATTTGATTTTTACAAAATAGCTTATCACATAGAACAAGCCCCACCTGCAGTAGATTCTTCGATTTGGAATATCTATTGTAGGTGGGGCTTTTAGATAAATTTATTTATTCAAGTTTGCCTTTATGTCTTTAAGGAGTTTTTATAGAGAGATAGCTTAAAAAACGATGATATCACAATTGCTGGATTTCTTGTTCGGCCAACCAAGCGAGTTTATTCCAGTTGTTTACACGACACCGTTTGCCGATAAATTCCAATATTTTTTTGTGAGTTTCTTTTGGCAGAGTATCGCCATTATGACATGCAAGAAATGTAAAAGGTTTAGGGATGTCTTCTTTTTTATCGGCCAATAATAAAATATATCCGATATACTTTCCCTGTTCAGATATCACATAAAATTCAGGTAGACAGTTTTCTTTACTGCTCTGAACAATTTCTTTAAAAATGTCTAATGGTATTTTTTGGGGAACAGCAGAGGCATAGACGTATTGAATGGCATTATCTTCATTTTTCAACCATGTAATCTCCATACTTATCTTCTTTTCCTTTTTGCAAACACAGTTAAAGCATTAAATATATTGTTATTATACCACATTTGTTGTGTGTTGGACTATGATTTGAAATTATTTGGCATTTTAACCAGTTTATCAAATGACTTATTGTGCGAGTAAGAGAATTTTAATCATAATCATTCGCTTGACCAATTTGTAACACAAAATACGTTACAATGATTTTCGGCGGTAGCCATGAAAAAACGATGACACTCAATCCTCCGTGTCAACCCCACTGTAAAGTAGCGGGTTGAGGATGTTCTGAGGCAGTTGGGCATCCTGTTGGCGACGGCAGAGCCATCCGTGAACCGGGCTTCCACTCGGTTGGTGTCTATGTTGTAGCGGAAGGAAAGCAGTTTTTGAGAGTGATTATGGTCGAAATTCTGATTTCGTTTCATTTGAATAGCTCCTTTAATGATTTTGAAATTTGATTTTTGACGAGATGAGGTCTCTTTTTTCTTTCTCTTGAGTCACCTAACCGCACTACCCTGCATCCGTAGCACAGATCACGCTGTCAACATCCGGGCGGTGCATGAGCTTTTGCAGGATGCCAAACTGCTTTTTGGTGCTGGCAGACACCAGATACTGCCACTTCTGCGGTAGGATGGGCAAGTCTGCAATGCTCCACTTGACGTATTTGGCATCATAAACATTGGGCGGTGCCAGTTCCACCAGATGACCAACGCACCAGCTGACGAGATAGCCGTTGCCCTCAAGGTAGCCGTCCTGCCGGTTGGTTGCACCGAGGACTTTGGCGTAGGACATGGCAACCGACGGTTTTTCTGCCACGATCAATTTTGCGATAAGAATCCCTCCAATCTGTTTCGGATTGCAATATGTACGGCGGCAAAACGCCGCCTTAAAATCAGATAGGTTCGGTGTCCTGCTCGTCCGGGGCTTCGCCCTCATCCGGCATATCGGTCGGAATCTCAAAGTCGCCCTTGTCCTCAGTGTAGTTTGCATCGGGGTCAAGGGCTTCTTTTTCGGCCTGCTTTTTCTGCTTCTGCTTTGCGAAAGCGTAGAAAATGCCGCCTGCCGCCAGCGCAATCAGCACCACCACACCCAGAAAGCCGGATGCGATCTTTGTGACCTTGTTTTCCTTGGGCTGTTCTTCGCCGGATGCCGCCGCTTCTTCTGCGGCTTTCTTGGCTTCTTCCTCGGCTTTCAGCTTATCCTGTTCTGCCTGCGCCGTTGCTTCCTTTTCAGCGGTATAGGCATCCGCATCTTCTTCCTCCATCAAAGCCAGAAGATCAGCTTCGTCCACAAGGTTCATAAAGTGGACGGTCTGCTGTCCTTTGGCGTTGCGGTCGATGACCAAGTAGAACGTATTGCCCGACTTGCTGACCAGCGTAATAAACTGCTGACCGCTGCCGTCGGAATAGTCGGTGTGGTAGTCGTCTACCAGCGTCAGATTGCCCTCCGGGGTCAGGGCACCAGAGGTTTCGTCCGTGACGGTGACAACATCTTCCTCCACGACTTCCGGCAGAACCGGCTGCTCCACCGGGGCGGCTTCGCCCTCGAAGGCAAAGGCAGGAGCCGCCATGCCAGCGCACAGTGCCGCCGATACCAGCAGCGCACCCAGTTTCTTAATCTTCATCTGTATCGACCTCCTTCTCAAAAGTTGCACCCACGGCAGACAGCGCAGCCGGGGTCGGGGTGGCGGTTGCGGACTGCCGCAGCAGAGCAGCAAGCTGTTCCGGTGTGACCTTTGCAGTCCGCACCATCTCGTTGACCTCGGCGGAATCCTCCTCCTGAATGCGCCGTTCCAGAATCTCGATGCGGTTGTTCAGTTTGATGCGGCGCTCCTTCTCTTTTTCCAGCATCGCCCGCAGCTTATCCGATTTTTCGCTCATAAAACTCCTCCAATCATTTTGAAAGCCGTCCGAACCCGGCGAGATGCTTCTCCCAGTAGGACGAGTGAATGTTTGCGTACTTGATGGGGTCGCCAGCGGACACCATCATCCCATTTCCGAGGTAGATTCCGACATGGCTTTTCCCCGGTGTATCATACGTCCCTTCAAAGAAAACAAGGTCGCCGGGCTTTGCTTCGGCCTCGCTGATGTGCTGGCTCTTATTCCACAAGCCGTTGGCGGTAGTGCGCCCCACATCGTAGCCGTTCTGGTTGTACACCCAGCAGACGTAGCCGGAGCAGTCAAAGCCTGTTTCCGGGGTGGAACCGCCCCACACATAGGGCGTGCCCACATACTTTTGGGCTTCCTTGTAGATGGCGGCAAATTCGCTGTCGGTCAGGGCTTCTGCCGGAACCTGATAGTCGATGCCCGGTGTGCCGGAGCCATCGGAGCCACCGGGCGGCAAGCCTCCATTAAAAAGATAAGGTCTGCCGCCCAAGGTGTCCTGAAAAATCTCGTACCGTTTCCATTGGTCGGCATTCAATTCTTCCCGGATAACGACTTCCAGCCCTTTGTTCACCAGCTTTGTGTGAAAAATGCGGTACTCATAGGGCACCTGCGTGGGAACAGGGATTCCTGCCGGGCTGATGACCCAGACGGTCTTATACCGTATCTGCACCTCCACCCATGTGGTCAGCTTGTACTGCTTTTTGAAGGTCTCCTTCAACTTGCCCTGTACCTCCGACCGGGTGTAGTCGTCGTAGAGTGTGGTCAAATACGAAGTGAGCTGCCACGGGTCATGCTCGATGGGGTCAAGGTGATACTGGTACTCGTTGTAGCCGGGGTGGTCGGTGGGAGTGCGCTTGATCTTTTTATCCAGCTCCTTTTCCAGCTTCTTGTAGTCCTGTTCTGCGCCCCGGATGTCCCGGTCCTCGGCAGAGTACATGGTCTGCCCGGATACCTGTGTACCGCCCGAAAAGAGGATACCGCAGGAGGAAAAACCAGACATGACCATGAGGATGAGCAAAAGAAAAACGCCCACGATCACCAGAACGTGTGCGTTGCTCTTGGCGGCATTCATCAGCCCCTTTACAGCGGTGCTGACGGCGGTTTTGCTCTTTTCTACGGCTTGTTCTACGCCAGACCGGGCGGCAGATGCACCGTTGGATGCCGCTTTGCCACCTGCGGTCTGCGCCGCTGTGCCCGACCGGGCGGCAGCATAATAGCTCTGCCGGATATCCTGTTTCTGCCGCCACCGGGAAAGCCAGTTGGAACCGCCCTCACTGGTGCAGGATGCGCCTGCATCTTGTGCCGCAGTCGGCTCCGATGCAGAAGATCTTGCGATTTTGGAGCCTTTCTTGCCCTGCATCTTGGCTTTCTTCTTGAGCTTCCGGGCATAGCGGCTTTTGGAAATATCACGGACATTTCCAGCCGCCTTTTCGCCCTCGCTCAAAGCCTGCGTGCCCACATTGTCATCCTCGTACTGGTCAACCTCCCGGTGCACCGCAGACCGGGCGGCATGGGCGGCGTACATTTCCCGCTTCTGTGCCTTGCTCAACCGGCTCAGTTCGTCCGGGGTCAGTTCCGCCTTGCCAAACCGCAGATGCTGCGCCTTTTCCGCAGCTTTATCCGCATCGGTTTTCAGCTTTTTCTTTTTGGGCACCGATTGCTCCACCTTGGTTTTCTTCGGGGGAGAACGGGTCTTTTTGGCGGACGATTCTTCTTTGATATTCAGCTTCGGTTCACTCATTTCTGTGCGCCCTCCGAGATTTCATTGAGCTTGGTCGTGAGAATACGGTAGAGTTCAAGGTCTTTCGGGAAGTGGTCAACAAAGGGTAGGATCACGTTGCCGAAGAACAGAAGCCCTTCACCCTCGCCGGAATGGGTCACATAGGAAAGCTGATGGGGAGAGATATTGAGCTGCTTTGCGAGAATCTGCCGATCTCCATTTGCCTGATTGAGCATATACACAAAGTCCGAATTCTCAAAAATGTTCGATACTTCGGGACTTGCCAGCAGATCTTTGACGTTCTGCGTTAGGGCTGTCGGAATGCCGCCCCACTTACGGAAACGCTTCCAGATTTCCACGGAATAAGCGGCGGTCTGCTCCTCTTTCAGCAAAAGGTGGAACTCGTCTGCATAGTACCGGGTGGATTTTCCGGCACTGCGGTTGGCGGTAACGCGCCCCCACACGGCATCCTGCACGATGAGCATTCCCAGCTTTTTCAGCTGCTTGCCCAGCTGCTTGATGTCGAAGCAGACGATGCGGTTGTGGATGTCCACGTTGGTGTGGTGGTTGAAGATGTTCAAAGAACCCTTGACGTAAATCTCCAATGCCGCCGCCACATGGCGGGCTTCCGGTTCGTCCTGCGTCAGCAGAGCGTTGTACAGATCTTCCAGCAGGGGCATATTTTCCGGGGTGGGATTCTCGAAATACTTGCGGTAGACCACATGAACACAGCGGTCAATGACCGTCTTTTCCACAGGTTGCAAGCCCTCTTTTCCGCCTACCACCAGTTCACACAGCGAAAGAATAAAGTCCGCTTTCAGAGCCAGCGGATTGTCCTCCTCACTGTAATTGCTGTTGATGTCCATGGGGTTGATATACTGAGTGCTGGCAGGGCCGATGTGGATAACCTGCCCATGCAGACGCTCCACCAGCGGAGCGTATTCTGCTTCCGGGTCGCAGATGATAATATCATCGTCCGTCACCAGAAAAGCGTTGGTGATTTCACGCTTTGCACTGAAGGACTTGCCGGAACCGGGAGTGCCGAGAATCAGACCGTTCGGATTTTTCAGCTTTTTGCGATCCACCATGATAAGGTTGTTGGACAGAGCATTCAGCCCATAGTACAGGCTCTCTTTGCCGGACTGGTAAAGTTCCTGCGTGGTAAACGGGATAAAAATTGCCGTGCTGCTGGTGGTCAGACCTCGCTGGATCTCAATCTGACAGTCTGCCAGCGGCAGGCTGCTCATCAGCCCCTGCTCCTGCTGAAAGTCAAGGCGGCACAGGTTGCAGTTGTGCTTCTGGGCAATACTGGATGCCTGAAAAACATTGTTTTCCAGTTCCTGTTCAGTCCTGCCGGTGTTCAGCACCAAAAAAGTGACGAGGAACATCCGCTCGTTCTGGCTCTGCAACTCTTTCAAAAGAGCCTTTGCATCTCTGCCGTAGGTCGCCAAATCCGACGGAATGATGTCGATATCATATCCGGCACGGATGGCTTTCTTCTGCTCCTCGATTTTGCTGCGATCCAGTTCCGTGATGGTGCGCTTGACCGTCTTGATGGCCTTGTTCTGGTCAACGGACTGGATGTGCATGGTAACAATCTGGGATGAATCCATGTCCAGAAAATCCTTCAAAAGCTGGTCGCTGATGTCGGATGCCGTGATGCTCAGAAAGCTGGCAGCGCAAAAGATGCCGCCCATCTGGAAGGTGCGGCTGTTCTTGAAGGCAAAGGCGGTAGGCGCAATGGCATCCTTTACCGAAAGGCCGCTTTTCACAAGGTCTTTCCAGTCAAAGTGAAATTTGGATGCGCCGTCCATGTTGAACATATCGTGCATGAGCTTCAGCCGCTGGGCACCGTTCAAGGGCTTTGCCTGCACCCCCAGCCGGTGGAAGTTGTTCAGCAGGTCATTCTGGATGTGGTCAAGCCGGGGCTTGACCTGTGCCATGCTTTCGCCCTCCACATCAAAGGTGATGAATTTGGTCTTGGTCAGACCATTATTGCCCTTGGCAAGCTGCTGGCGCAGCATCTGGGAATACTCCGCACGAACATCATCGAAACCATCTCGCTGGTACGGGATGCGGATGCTTTTCTCAAACTCAGTGCTGTCGGTTGCCATGTTCACGAAGGACAGCTCAAATTTGATGGAGCTGTCGAAGAAGTTCAGAAAACTGCACCATTCCTCAAAAATCGCCGTCTTATCCTCCTGCTGAGCGAGCTGGTAATTGATGTCCTGATACTGGATGGTGCGGGTGTAATAGTTGGGCTTCACCCGGCAAGTGCCATCCTCAAACATCCGTTGCATGGGAATGGACTGCTGGGCGGTCCGGGGCACGGCGGGTTTCTGCGGCTTTTTCTTGCCGCCCTTATCGGTCTTTTTCCAAAACGGGATCATGGGTCACGCCTCCCTTCATAAGCAGTGCATAGTAGTTGTTGGTCTTGTAGGGGCGAATCTTCGGGCGGAGAAACCGGGACTGCACATAGTACGACAGCAGCTTTTCCATGGGCTGACCGTTTTTCTCGTACATTCCAAGGAAGAACGCCGGCAGCATCACCGCCATCATGCCGAGGGTGGCGGCAGTGTTTCCGCCGGAATCCCGGAGAACAAAAAACAGCGGCACTCCAATGAGAGCCGCTGTGCCAAAACAAAGCAGTTGCCGTTTGGTCAGGTTGAACGCCACTTTGGATTTGACCTTGGTCAAATCACGGGGCACAGAGATATACGCAGCCAAAATTCACACCTCCTTTTTAATGTGCGCCCAGTACACTTTTCGTGACTGAGCTAGTCTTGAACAGGCTGAAACAGAGCAGAACGGTGTAGCCGACAATGCTCCAGATGGAATTGATTGCATCCCCGGAAATCGCTACCGACTGGATCAGCACTGCGTAAATGGCAACACAAATCAAAATCAAGAAGCCCTGAAAACCCAGCGCAAACAGGCATTTCAGATAGTTCTGCCCCATGTGGCTCTGCTCGTGGTTGCCGAAAGTCGCCATGGGGATGGGTGCAAGGCTCACCATGCAGTAGATCTCAATCATGCGCCCGTACACGATCACAAAAATGATGATGCTCAAGATCCGCATGGTGATGCCGATGAAGAAACTTTGCAGGAAAAGCCCGAACAGGGGTCCTACATCCATCTGCATCAGGCTGGCTTCCAACATCGACAAGCCAATGTCGTTGACACGGGTATTTCCGGCAATGATGCCGCTGGAATCGGACACCACCTTCTGGGTGATGTCGAACACTGCCATCACAATATCGAAGGTATTGGAGATGAACCAGACGGACACCGCTGTTTTGAAGATCCAGCGCATGATGAGTGCAGGCTCAAACTGCGCCATGTTGTTGTGCTGGGTGATCATTTCGATCAACTCATAACAGGCGATGAAGGTCAGAATGATGCCTGCGATGGGTAACACTACGTTCCGGGACAACGCCTCAATCATTGCGAAAACGCGCGGCTCAAAACTGGAGGGCTTGGTGCCCACCTGCTGGGCGATATTGCCCACCTGCGTGTTCACATCGTCGAACAGACCAGAAAGGTTTGACATAATGCCTGCCGTCAGGATGCCTTTGATCCAGTCGGCAATGGCTTTGAGAACGGTTTCCATTCAGTCACCGTCCTTAGCTGAAGTGGTTGATAAGAGTCTTGAGAAGATTCAGGAGAAAAATAATGTGGGTCAAAAACTGCATAAAGCACCGCCTTTCATTGATGGGTGGATAAAAACACGGCTTGGGGCACGGACATTCAATAAAACTGCAAACCGCAGAGGGCTTTCCGCTGCTGCTCAAGCCGCCGTATGGAACAATGGTCTCATTTCATCTATCATTTTTTCAAAATTTTGATTGATGAATGATAGATGAAATGATATGATAAAAGAAATGATATGGGAGGTATACACCGTGCGAAACAAGAAACCGCCATTTGAAATCACAGAAGCAGCTCTTTCAGAGGTTATGGAAATCAGCGAACTGGTAGGCAAAATCAGTTCCACCCAGAATCTTTCCACAAGTCCGATTCTGCGCCGCCAGAATCGCATCCGAACGATTTATTCTTCTCTGGCTATCGAGCAGAACACACTCTCTTTGGAGCAGGTGACGGCTGTTCTGTCTGGAAAACGTGTGCTTGCCCCTCCAAAAGACATTGCAGAAGTAAAAAATGCCTACGAAATCTACGACCATCTCGCAGAATTGAATCCATATTCGATGGATGACCTCCTGCTTGCACACCGGACGATGATGCAGGGACTTGTGCGTGAAGCGGGAGAGTTTCGCTCCGGACCGGTTGGCGTTGTGGACAACAAGGGCAATGTCCTGCATTTTGGAACATTGCCGCAGTACGTTCCCTCTTTGATGGAGGAACTGATTCAGTGGACAGAAAACAGTCCATTTCCTCTTCTAATCAAGAGCTGCGTTTTCCATTATGAATTTGAGGTGATCCATCCATTTGCGGATGGCAACGGTCGTATTGGGCGGCTCTGGCACACACTTCTGCTGTCAAAGTGGAACCCCTTGTTTGCATGGCTTCCAATCGAATCCATCATTCACGACCATCAGGCCGAGTATTACGCAGCAATCAATCAGTCTAATACACAAGGTGAAGGAACTGTTTTTATCGAGTTCATGCTGGGAATCATCAAAGAGGCTTTGACCGAAGCAATCAACGAACAGCCTGTAGCACAGAGTAAGGAAGAAGTGCGTTGGGCGAAAATTGCAGCTTTTCTCCGCATGAATCATATTATCCAGAACGTCGATGTACAGAATCTTCTCGATGTTTCTCCTGCCACTGCAAGTCGAGTTCTGAACACCTTGACAAAAGAAGGAAAGCTCGTCAAAGTACGAAATGGTCGCTACTGGGCATATAAATTGGCAGATTGATTATGTACAGGCGGGAAACCCCGCCTGCGGCTCTTAGCCGAACAGACCAGACAGCAGAGGAATGAGGGTAATGCCCACCAGAGCGACACCGCCACCAGCCATGAGCTGCTTCATGCCCTGAGACTTGGAGCCGGGGTTGTCGTTACCGTAACCTTCCAGCAGGTTGATGGCACCCCAAACGCCGAGACCGGCACCCAGAGCGACAACCAGAGTCTGGAGGACTTCGATAGCAGAGTTAAAGAATTCCATAGTCGTTTCTCCTTTATTTTGAAAAAATTGTAGACCGTCCGTACACACCTGAAATCGTACATTTTTGAGCCACGAACTGCGGCAGAAGTGGATTTGCTGGTGTACCTCTCTGGTCCGAGTAAAATAAAACCGCCTACCGGGTCAGGCAGACGGGAGCGAATCAGCGTCAATCACAACAAATTCATCATTGGGATTGATTTTTTCTTTTCGGTTCAGATATTTTTCAATATCAAAGGTGTTTTTGGGGTCGTAGTCCGAGGTCAGCTTGTAGTTGGGGTGCTGGGTCAGGTCGTATTTGTCCGAGAGAAAAGGGCGCACACCACGCAACTGCAAAATGCACTTGCCGCCGTCCAGCACCGCCAGCTCGTCCCGGCTCAATAATTCATGCCCCATCTTCTGGAACGTAGTGCCGTAACTGGGGCTGTTGCCACGGGTGTCCGAGGTGTTGAAGGCATCAATCGTTTCTTTGCCCAGCATTTCGGACAGGTCTTTCAGGGTGGTAGGTTCGGAGCCGCCCAGAAAAATTTGAGAATCCATGTTGCCCACGATGGTGTCCGCATTGTCCTTGTAGATGGCTTTCAACTGGCTTCTTGCCTGTAAAACAAGGCAGGCAGAGATTTCACGGCTGCGAATGGTCGCCACCAGCTTTTCCAGATTGGGAATCTGCCCGATGTTGGCGCACTCGTCGATAAGGCACCGCACATGGATGGGCAGCTTGCCGCCGTACACATCATCTGCTTTATCGCACAGTAAATTGAAAAGCTGGGTGTAAACCATGCTGATGAGGAAGTTAAAGGTTGAATCCGTGTCCGACATGATGAGGAACAACGCCGTCTTCTTATCGCCCAGCGTGTCCAGTTGCAGCTCATCGTACATGGTGAGATCACGCAGTTCTTGGATGTCGAAGGGGGCTAATCTGGCACCGCAGGAAATGAGGATGGATTTTGCGGTCTTTCCAGAAACTAAATGTCAACAGTAATTTAATACTTTCTACGAATCAGGCAGAAAGTTCGGCGTTTTGCACATCAGAGCGCAGCATTCTTTTCACCTTATCCTGCGCCTTTTCACGGCATCCAGCGCGGAAATGAATCAGAACGGTAAATTCCTGACCATTGATGGTGCGCTTAATGAAAGGGGCGTTCTTGTTTTCGGGCACTTTCACATTTTCCATTCAATTCCTCCTTAAATCGTCATTTTCCGAATTTGGCTGGCAGACTGGCAACTGCGGGTGTACCATGATTTTCTTGCCAGCCAAATGACTTATTCCATCCAAAAGACCTTTTTGCGGCCTTCCACGATCTTGCTTTTCAGAGCATCGCCCAGTTCCCGTTTTGCATCCCGGACGGTTCGGCCGGGGATGCCCCTTTCCAGCGCTGCCTTGTCGATGTCCTCGCTGAACACCTGCTTTCCTCCGGCAAGCAGGGCGCAGATCAGGTCTTTGGCTTGCTGGGTCTTGGTTTCCCGCTGCGGCTCAATGCCGGACAGCATCTCGTCTGCGGTAATGTCGTACTCGCCGACCCAGCGGAAGCCGCCCTCGTCCCCAAGAGAGAACGCCAGTGACGCTCCCGGCGGGGCAAGAGAACTTTTTTCGTGCGTCAGGATGCGCATGGTGGGGTCGTGCTTCAGCTTGCCGATGAACATGACGCTGCGCACGGCGGCGGCGATGTCGATGGAGCCGAGACCCCGTTGCAGACTCTGCATTCCGGCGGCTTTGTTCAGGTGCCCGATCAGCAAAATAGCGCAGCCGGTTCGCTGCGCTACCTGTCCCAGCCGCATGAAGATGGGGCGTACTTCGTTCGCCCGGTTCATGTCCACATCGGCACCGAGATACGCCTGAATCGGGTCGATGATGACCAGTCGGGCATTGTTCTCGATGATGGCTTTTTCAATTCGTTCATCCGAAAGGGTGAGTTGCACCTCGCTGTCGTCAATGACCAGCACCCGGTCAAGGTCTGCACCAGCTTCGATCAGGCGGGGCTTGACCGTATCGCCCAGACCGTCCTCTGCGGTCTGGTAGATCACGTTGAAGGGCTCCATGCGCTCCATGTTGGGCAGCAATTTTCCGTTGGTACAGGCGGCGGCAAGGTGCATAGCAAAGTAGGTCTTGCCCTCGCCCGGATTGCCTTGCAGCACGCTGAGCTTTCCAAAAGGCAGATACGGTTTCCAGAGCCATTCCACCGGGGTCAGCTCCACGTCGCTCATGCGGATGATCTTCACCGTTTCCGGTTTTGACGGCTCTTTCAGCACGATGCTTTTGAAATAATTGCGGTTCGAAATCTCTGCCCGGTGCACCAGAACATCGTTCCAGTCTTTCATACAGGGCTGGATGCGGGTCACACTCACACTGTCCGGCAGCAGCGCTGCCAGCCGCTTGCAGGCATCCTCTCCGGCTTTGTCGGCATCCAGACAGAGGAACACACGTTCCATGTCCGGGCGTTCAGAAAGAAACTGCTGCAATGCCTTTGCAGACACACCGCCCAGTGACAGATAATTGTGCTGCTGCCAGTTTTTCGGAAACAGCTCAATGAAGGACAGCAGGTCGATGGGGGCTTCAAACACCATCAGCTGCTTATCCGTGCCACGGTGCGCAAACCCGAAAGATTTTTCTGCCCCGGCTACATCCTGCCGGAACTTCTCATAAATGCCCCTGCAGCTTGCATAGCGTGGGTGTCCGTCTGCATCCCGCCCCACAAAGACCACGTTGTGGTGAGCGGCGTCCTCGTAAATATCTCCGGCGGCGATGAAGAAGTTCACCAGCGAGGGACTGAGTTTCCGTTCCTGCGTCAGATAGTTCAGGATGTTGGCATTGGTGACATTTCGCAGCGGCAAGCGAAACGCCGGAGAGGGGGCGGGGTCAGCCTCCGGCTGGGCTTCGCCCGGCTCTCCGGTCAACAGCTGCACCGCTTCAGGAAAGGACTTGCCGTAAAATTCCATCACGAAATCTACCGGATAGCCGCCCTTGCTCTGGCTGTGCCGGAACCATTTGTTTCCGCAGACGGTCAGGCTGTCGTGAGCTTTCCAGCGGTATTCCTTTCCGCTGCGCACCAGCGTTTCGCCCTGCGCACGAAGAAAATCTTCCAGATTGACGGCGTTTGCACGGTCGATCTGGGCTTGCGTGTAGGTCATGTTCCTTCCTCCTTAAAGTTCCGGTGTGTTCTTCTGCTGCTCCGGTTTCTTCGGGGCGGCGGTGGCTTTGGCTTCGTGCAGCTTCTTCAGCACCGATTCCTTTTCCGATGTTTTGCCACCCGGTGCGGAAAGCTGCTGCTTATTCAGCACCATGTCGATATACTTGCGGATGTTTTTCAGTGCGGAGATATCCGGCTGCAAGGCTTCCAGTTGGGTGCGCAGCTCTGCGCTGGCGGATTGCAGCGCAGAAAATTCGGCATCCAATGCCGAAAAATCCACGGTCGTGCCACCGTTCAGCTTCATCAGAGTGCGGACAGCTTTATTAAAGGTGTCCAGCTCGTCCTTGTGCTGGGCGGCATAAGCATCCTTGGTCAGCTTGAAGTTCTTCTTTAGAAAGGTGTCGTGGATGGGCTTCAGCTTGGCATGGATGGCGGCAGCGTCTTTGATCTGGGCGATTGCCCGCATACGGTTTTCGTTCTGCTTCAGCTGCTTGCGAATCGGGGCAGCGGTTTGGTTCAGTTCCTTAATAGCAGCGTTCAAGTCCTCGACTGTGTTCAGGGCGTGAGCTTTCAGATAATCGACCGCCTGCATGACTTCTGCAAGGTCACGGGCTGTGCATTTTATCTGCGCCTTACTCGACCATTCGCTGCGCTGCTCATTGCGGAGGTTGAAGTAGTCCACCAGCAGATTGGACAGCGTGGGTTCCTTTGCTTGTTCCAGTGCATCCAAAAGAATCTGCTTCTTTTCGGTCAGGTCTGCGATCCAGCGTTGCAGCCCACGGATGGTGCTGCGGATGGACTGCATCAGGCTGTTGGCAGTGCGAATATCCCGATTGAGATTTCCGAGAAAGGTTTCGATTCCTCGCTTCTCCATCTGGTGAGCAGCGGGGCCGAGATGGACGGTCGGAATCTGCTGCACTCCCTGCCGCTCGAATGAGCGGAGGTCAACACGTTCCGGTCGTCCAGCTGCTTCCAGATAGCGGTTGGTGATGGTTTCCCAGCTGTGCCGCCAGACTTCGGCGTACTTCTGGTCGTTCCAGTCCACCGTGTTTTCCTTGTGGCACTTCCAGTTGCCAGAGGGGAGCTGGACGCGCTCACCGTTTTCGTCAAGGTCGTATACCTTTCGGGCTTTCGGAAGCCACTTGCCGCGTTCATCCATTGCTCGGATGGTCAGTAGAATGTGGGCGTGTGGATTTCCATCGCCCTTGTCATGGATGGCGAAGTCGGCTATCATCCCTTTGGAAACGAACTGCTCGTTACAAAATTCTTTGAGCATGGGAAGGTACTGGTCTTTCGGAACTTCTCTCGGAAGTGCCAGCACGATGCGCCGGGCAAGTTGCGAGTTCCATTGATTCTCCACGGCTTCCACGGCGTTCCAGAGGGTCTGCCTGTCTGCATATCCGGGCGGCGCATTGGATGGCAGCATGATCTCGGCATGGACAAGTTCTTTCTTCTTGTTGTAGAATTTCGTTTTCTGGTCGTACTCACTGAACAGCCGTTCGCCGCTCTGGTAAGCGGCCCCGGCAACGGCGGACTGCCCTTGGCTGCGCTTGACGATGGTAATTTTGAAATGCGGACATGGAATAGGCATCACCCCCAAACAAAAAGACCGCCCAGCAAGATTGCTCTTGATGAACGGTCTGGAATCGTATTCGGTTTTGCTCGCCGCCTTGGAGCGGAGTGCTGTGCGCTTCGGTCTCAGGCGGGAGCCGCAAAAGGATAGCTGCAAAGCAGCGCAAGGAAAATGCAGTTTTCCTTGGGATGGAATCGGGCTGGCGCACAAACGCCAGCTTCGATTTCATCGAGCCGTCTGCAAGACCGCAATTTCACCGGAACGGTGTATAATTGCGCCCTTTATTCTAAAGGGTTTTGGACGTTGCTGCGTTCGTGAACATCATGCACCATCTTTGCAAGTGCCAGCACGACTTCAGGCTGGCGGAACGAGATTTTCAGCAGTTCCATCACCTGATCGTCGGTCAGTTCTCCCGGACAGACCAGAAAACTTTCCAGCATTCCGGCACGGGTGCAAAGACGATGCACACGCTCTCTCCGGTTCAGCTCCGACATCCTGCGTTCAAGGATCTTTTCCCGGTGCTGGCAAGAGCGCAGCTTCTGCTCTGCTTTGTTTTTTTCGTTGCGGAGGTAGGCAAGGTCGGTTTTGGGTTGGGTCATGGCATCACGCTCCTTTTTACAAAAAAGAGCAGCAAAGGGAAAGGTTCCTTTGCTGCTCATAGTAAACATAGTTAGTTCTTTTTTGAATTCGGAAGTTCCTTGATGGAAATATCATACAATGCAACTGCTAACCGAACATCTCGCCCTGTATCTTCGCGGTATTTCACGCAGTCCCAAATATTAGAGTTCCATTGCTTACAGCTTTTACAATTCTCTTTAAGCCAACTTTGAATTTGCTGCTGAACGCCTGCAAAATTCTTGTTTTCCTTATTAAAAATAATGAGGGAAAGTTTAGTGTCCTTCCACGTTGCATAGCAAAACAATTGTTCAATAGCGTCAGAGAAAAGTTTTATTCCGTGCCAAACTTTGCATTCTGCAATGAAAGCAGCCTTATCTTCACGTTGAATCTGAATGTCGGTTTTGCCAACACGCCTGAATGTTTCACCCGTTACGGTGTTCTCATAATGAGAACTCAACATTCCCTTGATGTAGTCACGAAGTGCTTCTTCATTAAATTGATTGAATGTCTTAGCACTTTCTTCCAAAGCCGCTCCGCAAAGATGAATGATTTTAATGATGTTTTCAAAATCGCTATCATCAATATAAAATTGTTGTTCTTGTGCGTGTGGCTTCGGCTCATTTAGATTTGCTCTATGTGGTTTCTTTAATGGAATCGGTGTTAGATTGGGAGAAGAAGAATTTAGGTTGAGGGGGATTTTCAATGCTTTACTAAAAGAAAAGAACACATCTGCTTTTTCTCGGCGTTTATTTAACAGCTGTTGTACATTCGATGTTAGATTTTCATTATAACTTCGTATATCATCGTTTGCGTAGCCGCTCATCTTTTCAAAGCTGCTAAACTGATTTCGGAAATCACTATTTACTTTCTCTTCCAGATTATCTCCAAAACCTTTCATTTCTTGGTTTGTATATGATAATCGGATTGTGATAAAACCATAATTCGTGTTACTTGGTTTTTGAAATCCAAAGATTTCAAAACTAGTCATTATATAAGTAGACGGCGTACATTTAAGAAGCACGTCATCCCCGGAAAAAGGAACTTTGTAATCAATATTGCATCCATCGACCATATAGAATTGAGGTTCACCATAGACATCACCAAAGTGGCACCACGGATTATTCCTTTTGATTTGGGTTTTCTGGATACTCCTTGTAGCATAATCCACATAGAAAGAAATTGGCTCAACTCGATATTTTTCCGTAAGGTATTCCGTCCATTCATCAACGTCACAATTCACAATCTTTTCATCCGCAAATGAATCAATTTCACCTTCTAATTCGCCATAAAGTTTTCTGAGGTAATCTGATACGCTTCCGTTTCCATTTGAAAAGAGATTCACTGTCTGCTCCTTTGGTCAGAGGTTTTCAATCGAATAGGGGGAGTTCATTATATCACAGTTTTTGAAAAAGTTCAATTAAGCGTAGTTTTTTGAACGAATATCTTGCTAAATACAGGAATCAGTCTTCTGCACCCGCTGTGTAACACATCATTAGCAAACCTACAGTGCTTCTACCCAATGTTCTAAAAATCAAATTGATTTCATAGAGAAAATATGCTAGACTGCTACTAACAAGTAAATTCTAATTCAAGGGAAGTGGTAAAGTGTTAGCGATGTCTGATACTCCGATTGAGCGATTTCTCCCTTTGTTTGCTCAGGCAGGTGTGCCTGTTGCTTTTCTTGTTCCTACGCCGACGGGTTTTGGAAAATCCATAATGGATGCAACCACATCGGTACGACAGCTTTTCTTAGATCAGGGGCTTCATGACTATGATTTACAGCAACAGGGGCCGGCTAACAAGGTTCTAATTCAAACATTCCTCGTAACGGATCGCGAATTAATCCCAACAGAAACCTCTTTATATCGTCCTGTAACCAAAATGGGCGATCCCAGATTATGGATTTATAATTTAAAGAGTTATTGTGCCCCTCGAAATTTATTGGCCCTGATTGTCATGGAAGGGTCTCTTTACGTTTTCAACCTTTCGGATAATCGGATTGCCGATTCTCTTTTCAATGGTGGCTTCTGCTATGATGTTTTGTGTGAAGCAGTTCATCACGAGAATCTTGTTGCTGAAGAACTAAGATTGAAGATTCAAGAAGCACACAATCAAGGCTTCTTGCGTTCGGTAACCAGAGGCGATCCGGGTGTAGGAGATACTCTTGAACATGCGCTCGGTTTGGTAAGAAATAATCGTCAGACTCCAGATTATAAGGGCATTGAATTAAAAGCATCTCGCAGAAGGCTATCTACTCCTAATCGTTGTACATTGTTTGACAAAACGCCTGATTGGCGAGTTGCTATGTCTGAACGTGAGATACTTGATACATTTGGATATTGGGGAGAAGATGACAACGGAGCTCGCCGCTTTCAGCTTTACTGTACGCTTACATCAAGAATGGTTAATTCCCAAGGTCTAACTCTTGAATATAATGAACCTCAAGATTCGGTTGACGTCATTCATGCAACCGATCGTCCACGACCTCCACAACTTGTCACATCTTGGGATATGCAAGTCCTTCGTAATCGCCTTTTAGAAAAGCATCCAGCTACCTTTTGGGTTAAAGCTTCCGTTAATGTTGTTGACGGTTGGGAATATTTCAGATACGACCATATTAAGTATACCAGAAATCCTAATGTCTCTCTTTTTGCCGGATTGATTGCAGATGGCATAGTGAGTGTGGATTTCTTAATGCACTATAAACCTAACGGAATGGTTCGTGACCATGGCTTTCCATTCAAAATTATGCCACAAAACGTCAATCTCCTCTTTCCTGAAGTGATTGAATACGATTTAACAAGATAAAAATGAGGGCAGTTCACAACGACTGCCCTCATTTTTTATTAAAGCACTTTTTTGATTTCAAGTGCAACTGCTTTTGCCAAAAGCGGCGGTACAGCATTGCCAACTTGCGTATATTGAGGAACCTCTTTTCTGCGAAGGAGACCTCCAGTTGTACGTTTTCCTAAAAACTCAAACGAATCATCAAACGATTGACAACGAGCCATTTCTCTTACGCTGAAAGTTCTAGGTTCCCAAGGACTAATATAGTCATCGGCGATAGTTACAACAGTTGCCGAAGGCTGATCTGGAGCAAACCTTTGGCGAATATTCTTCTTGGTAAGAAGAATTTCTGCTTGCTCCTTTGTTGTCCCAGGTTTTCCAAATAATTCAACAACAGCCGATTTGGATATGCCCAATCGCTCACTGCACATAGCAATTAAGCAGGGCTTATCAGAAATATCAATTCCTTCTTCCATAACCCTACGTTTAAGATATGTTCCAGATTCTCCCGGTCGGAAGAGTTCAAAACGTTCACACACAATATCCGTTTGCTTCGGAAGTTCAGTGTTGGTAATACATTTCGCCGCAATCGGCTTTCCATCAATTGCAGGAGTTCTCCCATGAAAACTATCTAGCTGATACTGGGTAGGGACAGGGTTAATTGTCGCTTTTTTCTCTGAATCAGAAATCAAGTCTCCAATTGCATCAAGCAAGGTGAGCCTTTCTTCGGGCTTCACTGTTGGTTCCGGATACTGCGGAGGTGTAAGACCTCTTCGATATCCCATAAATATTATTCTGTTTCTTCGCTGAGGAACGCCATAATCTGCGGCATTAAGAATTCTTGGTTCAAGGGTATCATATCCAATTTCATTTAATTCACTTCTAAGAATAAACGGGGTCACACTTCCATCTGGGTACTCAATGCCAGTGATACCTTTGTATCCCATGAATTGCATATCAACGAAGCCTTCAACATTTTCAAGAACGATATACTTAGGCTTGATTTCATTAATGACTCGGACATACTCACCGAACAGCATATTTCTGGGATCCGACTTATCGCGTCGTCCTGCGCGAGAAAATCCCTGACAGCTTGGTCCCCCTATCATCAAATCAATTTCCGGCATTTCCTTGCCTTTAAAGATTTCTAGCTCTGTGATATGTTTGCGTATGTCATCGCCAGTTAAATCTCTGATATCAGAACGCTCAAACCATGTGTTTTTTCCCTGAATCAAACCAAGCTGTTCGTGCCTGTGCTTGTAGGTAACTTCGACCATATCACTGATATCAGAACTGAATAAAATATGAAATCCAGCCTGAATTAAGCCTTCAGAACAACCACCTGCACCGCAGAACAAATCAACTGCATAAGGCATATCTGAACCTCCATCCTTTTGAGTCTATTATATCAAATCCTGTTGGTAAAGTCCAGGAGTTTTAGACTTAAACATCTGCTACATTATAGCAAATTCAAGGCTCGATGTCCAGGTGATGTTCAGGAAAACATCTAAAATAACAAATCGATTATGTATTTTCACGCACAAATTGACGTATTGGTGCATTGTGCGTGAATCTTCAAGGTTTCTTCTAGGATAATGGCGTAAGATTCTTATTACGGGTTTATTTTAAGAAACTCAATAGTGTTCTGTGTGAAGTGATATATCACTCCGCCAGCATCGCCCCTTGACTTCCGCTGGCACACTTCCGGGTGCTGCGCTGCAAGGGCATCGAGTTGTTTCTGCAAGGCGGGATTCAGCGTAAATACGCTGCTTGTCCCGTCCTCGCTGGCGTAGATCATGGTTTCCAGCTTAAGCATCGTCATTCAGTTCTCCCTCCTCGGATTCGTCAAAGATGGTCGATCCCCAGTCCTCGATGTCCTGCATCAGGAGCCGCATATTGGTGTAGCACTCCATCTCGGCACGGACGAAATAGAACATCTGGTCATACCAGTCTGCCAGCGTTTCGTCCTCCAGCTTCCGGCAGAAGTCATACACCAGCTTGTTCTGATTGGGGTCAACCGTCAGCCCGGCAATCTCGTACAGCCGCTTGCGGGTCAGTTCCAGATCGGCGCAGCCATAGGTGTAGAGCAGCTTCTTTTCTTCAAACGTCAGTTTCATAGGCTTGTTCCTCCGTATAAAAAAGGGCCTGCCCTGTGCAGACCCGATGTAGCAAAAAGACCGCCGTGCGTTGTGCAGGGCGGTCTTGAACTCAGGATTGGAGAAAATCCCGGAGTTCATCAGCGAAAAAGGAGATTTTGGCGATAGCAGCTATCGCTATGTAAGGCAGGACGAAAACCACAAATGCGGTAATCAGCATTTTCAGGACTTCGCTGCCGTCTGCCAGCTTCATGACCCAGCTTGCCAAAGCCACGAAGAAGAACAGCCCCGCCAGCAGATTCGTCAGGATCGTGGAGAAGGTCGTGAGGAAGATGCCCACCCACTGTGCCAGAATCAGCAGCAGAAGCAGAGGGAGAAGGGCAAGTTTCAGCATCGGTTTCAGCACAGTCATCGTGGGCACCTCCTTATACAAAAATCAGCTCGGTCTTGATGATCTCCTCGGCACGGTTGCGGATGCTGTTCATCCTGCGCACCCAATCCAGTTGATCGGCAGCTTTCAGGGCTTCGGTCACGCCCTCGGCTTCCTGCATCTGCCAGACGGTCAATGCAAGCTGTTCCTCGGCCTGCTTGTCCAGCTTGGCAAGGTAGCTGCCCAGCTCACCGGACAGGAGCAGTTGATTATACTGGATGGGACGCTGCTCCTTCAGATACATTTTATGTAAGCGGCCCCACCGCCCGGTGGGGTGCTGCTCTGCCGGGGCTGCTGCGGTCAGGTTCGGCAGATAGTGGTCATTGACAAGGGTGTAGTCCAGACCGTTGGCGTTGTCATGGATGGATTTTTTCATGGTAGTCATGCGGATTCTCCTTTCTGATTGGGCAGATAGTAGACACCATTTGCCTGATCTTCGGCGCGGATTGCTTCTTTCTTGGCATCCATAGCCGCTTTCTTCGCTGCTTTATGCTTCTGGTAATAGGCATTCTGCCATCCATTGGCCTTACGGCGAAGGTAGGCTTCATGCCGCTTTTTACGCAGACGCTCTTTTTCGGCAATTTCAGCACGTTCTTCTTCGGTTGGCTGATTAACTTCTTGTGTACCAAACTTTCCGATGAAATTGAAGTAGATTTCAATGGTCTGCGGAGAATTTGCAACTCCTTTGTAATCTCGCTCATGCACAAAAATCTTGTAGATAAATTCGTTCAACATCACGGTGTCCAGTTTTTCAAAATTCTGATATTTCTTGACCAGTGCGATGAATTTATCGGCGGATTTCTGGCCGCTTTCGTATTCGTCTACTGCTTTTTGCAGGGAAGCAGCTTCCGCTTCAAGGCTTTCCTGCTCCTTGGCGTACTGGGCATCCAGAATCTGATACCGCTTGTCAGGGAGTTTTCCGAGGGCGTTGTCCTCATAGATTTTGCAGATTAGCGTTTCTAACTCATCCAGTCGCTTTTTACAAGCTGCAAGGCGTGTCTTTTGACCTTTGATCTCGCTGGACTGCTGGTTTTCCGCTTCGGCCTTTACGATACGGACGAATTCTTCTTCGTCCTCTTTAGAAAATCGAACGATTTCCCGCAGCGTTTCCTGAATCAGTGCCATCACAGAATCAGCGTTTACCCGGTGTCCGCTGGAGCATTTGCTGCCAACAGGGATTTTTCCATAGCCAGAGCAGGAAAAGTTTGCGACACGTTTTCCATTTCCAGTACGATTGACATACATCGGGCTTCCGCAGTCTGCGCAGTACAGCAGTCCGCCGAGGGGATGGGCTTCGCCCCAGCCATCAGGATAGCGGCGGACGCCAGCGCGAATCCGCTGCACGTTGTCGTAAGTCTCCTGATCGATAATAGGCTCTTGAGTGTTTTCGATAATCGTCCACTGGTCTTGGTCAACATAATGACTTTTCTTGTCCTTAAAATGCTTCCGGGTCTTGAAATTGCAGGTGTGTCCCAAGTAGCAGGGATTGGTCAGGATGTGGACGATTGTGGAACTACCCCATTTGTAGGGGTCTCTGATTTCCCGCGTCTGCCATAAGCCGATACCCAGCTTTTGGTGGTAGTAAGCAGGGATTTCAATGTGTTCGGCAGAAAGGATAGCAGCGATTTGATAAGGGCCTTTGCCTTCCATCGTCATGCGGTAGATACGCTGGACGATAGGAGCCGCCACCGGGTCGATGACCCACTGGTTCTTGTCCTGCTCGGATTTCAGGTATCCGTAGGGCACAGAACTGCTGGTATGCTTCCCGGCAAGGTTCTTTGCCTGAAACGCCGAACGGATTTTCTTGCTGGTGTCACGGGCGTACCACTCGTTCATAATGTTTCGGAATGGTGTAAATTCATCATCCCCTTTGAGAGTGTCCACACTGTCATTTAGAGCAATCAGCCGGGTATCGTGCTTCCGCAGCACTTCCATATAGGTGCCGACTTGCAGATAGTCACGACCAAAACGGCTCATATCCTTTATGATAACGACAGAGATTCGGTCGGCTTTGACTTCGGCAATCATCTTCTGAAATCCGGGTCGGTCGAATTGCGTACCAGAGATACCATCATCCGTGAAGTGGATGCAGTTGGTAAAACCGTGCTGTTCGGCGTAGTCCTCCAGTATTCGCTTCTGGTTGGAGATTGAGTTCGATTCGCCCTGAAGCTCGTCATCGTGGCTCAGGCGTTCGTAGAGCGCAGGATAGCGTTCGGATTTCCTTGCCACAACTATCACATCCTTTCGTAAAATTTTGCCAGATAGCCTTTTAATGTAGCTCGATTCGGGTTGAATCAAGCTGTATTAAAATTCTGTCTGTATTATGTAACACCGGCAGCCAGTTTGTAAAGTTTGTACTGCCGCCCGGCAAAGCTGTTGGGCTTCTTTTTTGCCAGTTCCTCAAACAGCAGATCCACCGGATTTTGGTATTCCTCATCGTCCTCCAGCACCTGCATGGTGTTCAGCATTTCCAGCAAGGTTGCGAAGTTTTGCTCCTCCACCGGGGCTTCATAATGCAGATAGGCGATAAGCGCAGTCAGCAAAAGACGTTCACTTTTTTCCCAGAAAGGGTCCCCGCCGCTACCTTCTCCCTTGGTGTTGGTCATCAGGGTCGTGACCAGTTTCAGAATGTCCTTCTCGCTGTGGACATAGGCAAAGGGGTTGTAGTGCATCGACTTTTTGAAGTTTATGGTGTTCAGGATCTTGACCTTGTAGCCGTTCTTCAACATTACGTTTCCACATTCTAGCAAGATCGTACTTTTGGGATCGGTGACTACATAGGAACTGTGGCATTGAAGCAGGTTCGGTTTCAGCCAAAACCGGGTCTTGCCGCTGCCGGAGCCGCCCACCACCAGCACATTTTTGTTCCGGGCATTCTTGGGGTCAGGCGGACGGTTGGACATCATCAGGCGCTCTGTTTTGGTCAGAATGATATTGTCCTCAAACTTCGGAGCCATGAACGGCTCAATGTCCTTGGGGGTGCCCCACCGGGCAGAGCCATACTCCATGCCGTGGCGGTACTTCTTGGCGTTTTTACCACGCAGATAGACCGCCAGCCGCAGCCCTGCGCCGCAGCACAAGCCCACCAGCAGATCCAGCGGATGCAAGCTGGGCAGCGGGTTCGCAAATGCCAGCGGGATAGTGCCCATCATGGACATGATCTTATCGCCCAGTTCTTTGCCCTCCGCAAGCCGCCACGCTTCGCCGAAGTTCGTTGTCGCCAGTCCCAGCAAAATATAGGGCAGATACAGCGCCAGCAGCTTTGTCAGCTTTTTCGTGGTCACAGTCCACGCTCCTGTTCCTTGTGCCGGACTTTGCCGGGGAGTTCTGCCACTGCCTGCACCAGCTCATGCAGTTTTGCCAGCACAGAGGGGCGTTTGTCCTTGTTGAGCAGGGATGCCGAATATTCCTTGAAAGCCGAATGGAAGGCTTCTGCGTCCGGGGCTTTGAAAAAGACCAGATACCGGGGCGGCACCTCGGAGGTGTCCTTGCGGATGGCGTAGTCGATGCCGTACTTTTTAGCATAACGTTCCAGCCCGCGGATGCCGGTCTTGCTAATCTCCACGCTGGACACACCATGGTTTTGCCGCAACAGGGTGCGGACACTTTGTTTGCCTTGAGATGCCTTGGACTGGTACAGCCGAAACGCCGCCTTTACTGCCCGCAGGACGGTCCGGGCAGACAGCTTTGTGGTGGAGATCATAATGTTGAATGACTTCTGTTCGATTTCTTCCTGCACTGCCATCACCTCCCGTGCAGTAGGATGCTTTTAGCGGTCATGCTCTGCCGGAGGCTTGGTGCGGGGCTTTTCTGCCGGAGGTTCATCAGGCACCGGCAGCACCAGCAGACGGTTGCCCAGTTTCAGAAAGGCTTCCGGCTGATGGAAAAGCTGCTCGTACTTCCGCGCCATCTCCGGGGTCAGGGAAGCAAAATCCTCCTCACCCAGCCCCACCACGAGAAAAGTCCCGGCAACGGCATCATACATTTCTCCGTTTTCATCCCGAAGGGCACGGTTCAAGGGCAGTCCCATGAGCTTGCCGTCATCGTTGTAAACGATGGCAACTGGATCTTCAAAAGGGTAGCTTGCGCCGATGGAACCGCCCACCGCCTGCTGCAAGGCTTTCAGGTTGTTGTCAATCTCGACCTGCTGCGGATACTGTCCCGGTGCAATTTTCAGCACCGACAGGGTGTTTTCAGCCATGCGAATCCTCCTTTCCGTTCAGTCCGATCTCACCGCTCCGTGCCGCCTGCATCAGAGCCGCCACGAAGAATCCGAAAATAGCACCCGCTTCGAAAAATGCGAATCCGATAAAAAAGTTCAGCATGACACACCTCAGTCGATGCAGATGCAGGGCAGCTTCTGGTCATCTGCCATCAGGGTGATGCTGTGGCTTGCCAGATACTTCTGGAACAGGTAGACCTCATCAATGGTCAGCGAGATGACCTCGCC
>ENA-ORTT01001218-ORTT01001218.1-human-gut-metagenome-genome-assembly--contig:-NODE-1218-length-27220-cov-4.291036_pt1 | contig 27220 bp, 23 predicted proteins | sample MGYA00242074_ERZ509197 | MGnify/ENA primary metagenome ERZ509197 (study PRJEB26280, sample SAMEA2338789) | human gut metagenome | biome: human gut; feature: human-associated habitat; material: faeces...
TGTTCCGGACATGCTCTGTTAGGCTCCGATGCCGACGACATTCACCAGGAACTGGATAACTTTTTTGAGAAAAAAGCAGCCGGGGATACCGACTGCCTGACTCGTCTGGATCATTATCTCTCCGACGTTGCCGTGCTGATCAACAACCTGCATATGGTACTGGAAACGCCGGTCATTCTAGGCGGACACATTGCATCTTATTTCACCGATGAAGACCTTGACCTGATCCGCAAAAAGGTAGCCGCACGCTCCACATTTGACAGCAATGTTACTTACATTCTCTCCGGCAAATGCAAAAAAGACGCCGTCGCAATCGGCGCTGCTGTTCCATATATCCAGAGTTTTACCGAGCAGTTCGCTGCTCACCTGACGCAGGATATCTAAGAGGACTCCCGATAGACGGTTAGTCCGCATACTTATGATTACAAAAGTAACCGCTTAGTTTGTCAGACTGGGGCGGTTATTTTTTTGATTTATACACAGAAATGCATATAGAAACTATCGCACAAATAACTAAAGTATAGTTAAATAAATCTGAATATGTAACCATGTCTATCACCTCCCTTCTGAAGAGGTTCAAGACTAAACCGCCTACCGTTATGGCAGCACCCGAATTCTATATTAACACCAAATATCAAATTTTACAAATTATAAAATGACTGTAAGAACTATGAACTATGCTCATATTAGACCTTTTAACCTTGGTATCATTAAATAAATTTAAAATAGCTGATATCTTATAAATGTAACTATCCACATCGTCCAATCTGTAACCTGACTTTGTAAACTGTCACATCTTATATAAGATACCAGCTATTTTTAATTAAATTTCAACTATAATATTCATTTATAACACTTCTATAATTATAGTAATTTTCTTTAAATTAAATTATTTCTTCTATATTATAATGTATTAATCAGAAGTTAAAATCTATCACTTTCCAATACATCTACATTATAACACATCAACCCACTTAAGCAGCCTTCTCTGAGTTCTTCTCACTCTTTGCATAGCTCTTAGCTGAGTTAACTACAATGATAAGACCAAGTACGATAAGAAGAATTGCTATTATAAGCTGAAGTCCATTTGCTATGAACACCTTACCCCATGTAGTAGTACCTGCTGGGATTGTAACTGATGCTGCGTTCTGGATAGCCTTAACCATAGCGATAAGTCTCTGTACAAGTGCTGTAAATGTTACACAAAGCATAATGATAAGAGGTGGGAAGAGCATCTTGTTGCTGCGTCCTGTAACCTTTAAGAATACGCAGAGTGTTATAAGAACAAGTGCACTTAATAACTGGTTAGCTGAACCAAATAATGGCCAGATGTTAGCATATCCAATCTTTGTAAGTACGAAACCACAAAGAAGTGTTACGATTGTTGAGAAATATGTATTGCAAAGTAACTTTCTCCAGCCTTCTGCATGTTCCATATCATCTACGCTGAAAAGCTCCTGGAAGCTCATACGTCCGATACGTGCAACTGCATCAAGTGATGTAAGGGCAAGTGCTGATACACACATTGTCATAAATACTGTTGCGAAATGTACTGGAACACCAAACATTTCAAAGAAACCAGCTACACCACGGCTGAATATCTGGAATGGAGTACCTGTTGCTGCTGTACCATCAGCGGCTGCGGCTGCACCTGCTACACAAAGAGCAAGAACTGCAAGTAAGCTTTCAAGTACCATAGCACCATAACCAACCTTAAGCATATCCTTCTCATTCTCTACTGTCTTAGAAGATGTACCAGATGAAACAAGGCTGTGGAAACCTGAAACAGCACCACAGGCAACTGTTACAAAAAGGATAGGGAACATTGTTCCAAGCTTTGCATTGTTAAATCCTGTGTATACAGGAAGGTTCATAGATGGATGGGCAACTACAAGACCAAGTGCTGCTCCAACTATCATAGCGATAAACATAAATGTTGTCATATAATCTCTTGGCTGCTTCATAAGCCACATTGGCATAACTGCTGCAAAGAAGATATATACGAATGTGATATAGCTCCATGCATTCTTACCTAAGATAATTGGACAGAAGTTACCAATTACAAATGAAGCAACAATAAATGCAATACCAACTACTGCTTCTTTCCAGCCTGAAAGATTAAACTTCTTCTGGATAAGACCAAATACTACTGCGAATACCATAAACATAATTGATACTGTACCAGCAGAACCATTAGTTGAAGCTGCTGGTGCTAACTGTGATGCTCCATCAACTACTGTATATGCATTAAATGTACCTGCAACCATATCAGCAAATGCTGCAATAACGATAAGTGTAAATAACCAGCAGAAAAGTAAGAAAATCTTACGTCCAAACTTACCGATATATTTCTCAATGATCATACCCATTGACTTACCTTCGTTCTTAACTGAGGCATATAAAGCACCGAAGTCTGTTACAGCACCAAAGAATACACCACCGATAAGAATCCAGAGTAATACTGGTAACCATCCAAATGCTGCTGCCTGAATAGCACCTGTTACAGGACCTGCACCAGCGATTGATGAGAACTGATGACTGAATACAGTCCATCCTTTGGTTGGAACATAATCTTTTCCATCATTGTACTTTACGGCAGGTGTTTCTGCCTTAGGGTCTATACCCCACTTGTTTGCTAACCAACGGCCATATACCATATAGGCACCAAATAATATAACAGCCGCGATTAAAACGATTACTAAAGTGTTCATAATGTCACTCTCCTATATATAATATTAGCTGAGCAAATAAATATTCCCAGCCTATTTCACTAGCCAAATACAATGAACGCAGAAAAACGGAAATTAAAAATAACTAATTCCATAATGCAAAAAACCTTCGCCTCTGCACATATCTTAACGATATTGTACAAAGACGAAGGTAAATTACATTACTTCCGCGTTACCACTTTGCTTGCCGGATAAATCCGACCTCTCTACTGCCACACATATGGCATGCCCTGTTAACGATGGGTACCGGTTCTGACTACTAAATTAATATCTTTCACCAGAACTGCTTGCAGGTGAGGGCTTATCTATTCCTTGCTGCCGTTTCTCATCAACCAACGGCTCTCTGTAGGCGGTGATATAAATAAATCATTTCCTGTTCTTCGCATTTGACTATTGAATTAAGTAATAAGATAATCTCTTCATTTTAATTTGTCAATAAAAAATTTAATTATTTTTTTGTATTTTTAATGTATTTTTAATTTGACTACATTTCTACTATATCTTTACTGTAACAGTTATTATGTTCTGAATGTCTTTAAAGCATCTATTGTCTGCTGTATAAGGTCATCAACACTCAAGCCGGGCATATCTGCTCTATTTTAAATAACCTCTCTTGAACAGCCAGCAGCAAAACCTTTGCTCTTGTGATAGTTGTGAATAAAAGGAATATTTGATTTTTTTATAATCACTCTGATGTATATTATATATCATTTTGGTATGGTATATATTTATTTTATATATTAATAAATTACAAACTTTATAATTATATACATATATAAGTATATGAAAATTTAAGATTTTTTTAATATTTACAGCTGGTTTTATTGACACAATTCTTTTATAACATTATAATTATTAGATAAAGATGCGTGGAGATATATAATTTTTCACAAATTAATCTAATTTAAGGAGCGTGATTCCAATGAAAAATATTAAGGTTCGAACAAAGCTTACTATAATTCTGGCTTTAGTAATTGTCCTTGTAACTTCTGAAAGTTTTATTTCTATTAAGAATATGAACCAGTTAAAAGACAAGGCACTTGAAACTATGGACACATCATCAAGACAAAATTATGATGATTCAATTAAAGAGCAGGTTGGTGTTGTCATCTCCCTGTTATCGGAAATCAATAATGAGTATAAGTCTGGTAAATATACTCTTGATGAAGCTAAGAAAATAGCCGCTGATGAAATCCGTCAGATGCGTTATGGCGAAGCTGGATATTTCTGGGTTGACCAGTCCGATGGCAAGAATATTGTTCTGCTTGGAAGTTCAACTGAGGGTACTAATCGTATGAATACTAAAGATGCTGATGGCTACCAGATGGTCAAGGAAATAATACGTGTTGCAGTCCAGGATGGTGGTGGTTATACAGATTATGTATTTCCTAAGGAGGGAGAAACAGAACCTTCACCAAAGCGTTCTTACAGCGAATACTTCAAACCTTTTGACTGGGTTGTTGGTACTGGCAACTATACTGATTACATAGACACTGCTATTGCACAGCAGGATGAGGAATTCACCAGCTATGCTTCAAGCAAAGCTATTTCGCTTATTTTATGCAGCGTATGTATGCTTATTGTTGTTGCTATACTCGTTGCTCTCATCGCAATTGATATTACTAAATCATTAAGAAAAATAAAAGAACAATTCGAAGTAATTGCCGGTGGTAATTTTGCCACAAAAATGCAACAGCCTATGCTTAAGCGTAAGGATGATTTCGGACAGCTAGCCAATGCACTTGAAACTATGCGCGAATCTGTACGAAGCCTGTTAGCTCAGGTAAAAAACGAGGCTGCCAATATTGATAAGGTTGTAGAAACTATCGACACTAATGTATACAATCTTAATGCAGAAATTGAAGACGTATCTGCAACAACAGAAGAGCTTGCTGCAAGTTCAGAGGAAACTGCCGCCTCTGCTGAACAGATTAACGGAATGACACAGCAGATTGAAGAAGCTGCAAGGGAAATTGCCATAAGAGCACAGGATGGTGCAACTGAATCCCAGGACATCCATAAACGTGCTGTAAAGACTAAGGATGATACTGTAGAAAACCGTCAGAAAGTTAAACAGATGATGGCTGACATCAGAGTAAATCTTGAGCAGGCTCTTGAAGATGCCAAAGTAGTTGACCAGATTGGTGTGCTTGCCGACTCTATCCTGAATATTACTGCACAGACCAATCTGCTTGCCCTTAACGCTTCTATTGAAGCTGCAAGAGCTGGTGAGGCTGGTAAAGGCTTTGCGGTTGTTGCAGAGGAAATACGTGTATTAGCTGAACAGTCTAAAGATGCTGTAGCCAACATTCAGGCTGTTACAGAAAATGTAAACAAAGCTGTAGGCAACCTGACAAGCGATTCTAACCGCCTGCTTGATTTCGTTGATACTGATATTGTTGAATGTCTTAACGGATTTGAAAAGATGGCTGATGACTATAATATGGATGCTTCCAACATTAACGATCTTGTATCTGATTTCAGTGCAACATCAGAAGAGCTTGTTGCATCTATAAGCAATATCACTCAGGCGATAGATGGAATCACTTCCGCTTCTAATGACAGTGCAACTGGAACAACCAACATAGCCCAGAAGACAATCGTAATCGTAAAAGGCTCAGAAGCTGTTATGAATGGAGCTAAAACCGCAGAAGCCTCTGCTGCTGAACTTCGTAAGAATGTTAATAACTTTGTTATTGATTAATTTTATATATAGCAGGAATTATGGGTGTGGAAATGTTTGTTTCCACACCTATTTTTTGTAACTAAGATATGCTATGCTTTAACATATCGTGGTGGAATTCCACTCATTCTATGTAATTTTGTTTTCTCTAAAAACTTTTAAAACAGGCACAATCGTCATCATACAATATTTAACTTTGCATTTTAATATAGTTCTTTCCAGCTACAGCTGAGTTCATAGAATTATCTTTATTTTTCATTTTAACATAGACAGTATGAACTACATCTCCTTCTGTCAGAGCAATAAAGTCCTCGTCCCAACTGCTGTATAAATATTATCGGCGATTGTGTCGGTCTAAGCATAATAACTTGATTAACCTCTACAATGTCAACACCTTCATTCAATATTTCTACAGAAAATATATAGTCTAACGGCTTCTTATTAATATTTTCCTCATTCTCATCCATTGCAAGTCTCTCAAATGCATTCTGCCTTTCCTGTTCCGTTGCATCACCATTCAACGCTATCGTACGAAAATATTTTCCTGTGTCTGGATTAACTATATTATTAAATTTATGTGCTAATTCCTGTGTTTCTTTGATACTGCTACAAAATATAAGGCCTTTAACTTTTTCTCCACTATATCCATAATAATTTGCCTGCTGGATTATATGCCTTACACGTTCATCGCTTGTAAGCATACTAAAATCATGATTTTCTTTAACATCTCCAACTACAGACAAATCAGTAATTCCAAAATAATGAAATGGGCACAACAAGTTTTCTTCCATGGCCTGTTGTAAACGTATCTCGTATACAATCTTATAATTGAACAGCTCATAAACATTTCTACCTGCAATATTATCATCCCGCTTATCAGGAGTTGCTGTCATTCCAAGCCACAACTTAGGCGTAAAATGTTTCATAATCTTCTGATATGTATCAGCAGTTACATGATGTGCTTCATCAGCGTATGTCAAGATAGGTCTAACAATTTTTTCTGCCATTTTTTCGATGGCAGAAATTGTCATCAATCTCTCGGTCTATAAGAACACTCGGACTCTGTTATTTCTATATCCGTATCTAATCCATTCATTCGTAAAATGTCTAAAATCTCATCCTTTGTAATCGAACAGTTATGACCAATACAAATAGATTTTAGTGCTTGTGATCCATCCTTAACCCACGGTATCTCATAATGCTTTTTTACATTCATTTTCAAATCACTCACATCAACATCTTTGACAGAGAAGTCAACAGCTTCAATCGAATAATATACTATTCTAATCTCTGTCTCAGGTTCAAATGTAGGATTTTTTACAAATCCAGAATAATGTTTAAAAGTAGGTCTAATCAATGTTAGCCAGGCTTGAGGTCCGTACTTCCTTAATGCTTGGTAACATATTTCTGCCATTTCTTCTTCAAATTTATCTGAATGATATATTACTCCATCGCAACCAATGGCATTTGATTGAATTCCACTTGGATGGGGCATCTGTTGCTTAATACCATTTCTAATAAACCAATTAATATCAAATCCTAGTGATAGACCTCTGGTGTTACCGCCATACTCCTTCCACTGTGAAAGAAGATCTTCTTTCTGACAGAAGCAAATTCCAAATGGCGGATCTGACATCAATTCAGTTTTGTATTGCTTATCAATAATCTCAATAGTTTGTTCTAGCATTTCTTTTGGCAAATCTGTTTGCCTCAAGCGTTTCTTTACGCCTTCCCACAAAACAACAAAAGTTCTCACAACCTCTTGATCATCGTTTGAATCAGTCAAATCTGACAACCAAAGAACCTTACTATCCATAATATTTTTAAAAGTATCAACTGTACAATAATGATATACTGGATATACCTGATTACTCATTAACAGCACCTTCCCTCTTCACATAAGTCAATTCTATATCATACCCCAGCGCCTCCATCATCTGCACAAAGGTATTATTCACCACACCATTTGGCTTCTTGATCACACGATTCACATATGACTTTGTGGTCTGAATATCCTCAGCAATCTGTGCCTGGGTTGTTCCATTCTCTATACATTTTACTTTTACATCAACTTCAATATTGTTCTTAACCATACCAAATCCTCAAATATCAAGTTTCACAAAATGGATAACTTATTGTACCATAAAAACTCGTTTTTCTCAATCAAAAAAGAAGCCAGTCAGACTTATCATCCAACCGGCTCCTGTCCTAAATCTCTATGAACTTTCTAACCTCATCCTTAAACTTCCAAACAATCTTCACATGTTCTGGATCCGTAACAACAACCTTCTCAATCAGTTCCTGTACCATTGCCTGTGTCAGTTCATCCGCTCTAGGATACTTCTTCATCACACCAAGAGTTTGTGATACGCTGTCATCCTTCACAGTTTCCGTTGCCTTAAGCTTCTGCTCCAATTCTACAATATCGGCATCAAGCTTTTCAGCAAGTCTGCCAAGGTCTGCTCTTCTTCTCTGGTACACTTCCTTATCCAGTGCAAATCGTGTATTCATTATACGATGAGGATTGGGGTTTGTCTATGGACAAGGTTGGTGTTTTTTAAGAGATTTACACCAGAATCTGGTGTTTTAGTGCTTGTATTTAAACAAAAAAATAGAGCGCCGTCGCAACGCCGCCCTTACAAAAACACATAAGTGTTTTATGATTCTATCCATAGTATATGTAGATTTTTTGAAAAAGTCAATACTTTTCCTCAAAATCTGCTTGTCCAAATTTATCCAAACAAATTTTTTATAACTTTGTAAACAAAATCAAAAGTGCTTGTTATCAGCTGATTCTTTTGGAAAAATTCCTTTTTTTCTCTAATACGAACATCAAACAATTGCTTAAGCTCATTAATTCGGTGTTTTTTTACTTTTTCGGATACGACCATATTATATACACAAAGCATACTAACGAACTCTAAAACCGCACGACAGGACAATTTCTTTTGCCTCTGATTTTTATTTATATCTGGCATTGTTTTGATTATTCGATATATGGCTGCCGGAGCTATAGAACTTCCCGGATTCAAATCCGCAATGATACAATTATTATGTGCACATCCATTTCGTAAACTCTTTACCAAATTAATCATAGATATATCAACTGGCATACCACCCTTCAATCCATAATAATATTCATAAAAACGAATGAAATCTCCAAAACTCAATAATTCCATCAATACCCAAGCCGGACAATCAAACGCTGTTATTTTATTTTCCGATTTTCCCTTCTGAGGATTATACACTCTTTGAATCGTAAAGTACTTATTGATTAAGTTTCCAGTAAACGGAGATGCACTTGCAGCTTCTATTTTGCCAACAATATATGGATTATTACTCAAAAAATTATCAACTATATCATAACCATCTTCCCCGGAATCATTTTCAAGATTCTCCAAAAGTAGCACCTTTAGATCATGTTCAATATCAATGCACATCTTTGTAACCAAATTTCTCAGATGCATATCCAGCGTCGACAATTCCTGTAAATATGCAAAATCTAAATCAATATATTTTCCTTTTGACGGACCATTTAAGTATTTCTGGTAATTTTTTCTATATGACGCAGTACGCAAATAATTATTTATTTGCGCTAAATATTTTTCTGCATTATCTTCTGTTACATATTTGAATGAGACACCCTTTTCATCACGTAATTTATCTACTAATGCTTTTGATGTCATCTTTGGTTTATCTGTTCTATTCATCTTCGCCCCCACTCACCAAACTATCTGTTTCATTTATATATACTACTATTACCATTTACAATTCCATATCCTCAAGTACCATATCCTGTATTGCTTCTTCCACAACCTTCACACACTCATCCGTATGCTTCTTAATATCATCACCCCAAAATCGGATAACAGTCCACCCTTCAAACAACAATCTTTTGTTTACCTCATCATCCCTCTCTCTGTTTCTAGATATCTTACTTATCCAAAATTCACTGTTATTGCTCTTCTCCAGCCTGGGTTTTAATACTTCCCAGTCCTTTCCATGGAAAAATTCTCCATCACAGAAAATTGCTATCTTATATTTTGTCAACACAATATCCGGATTTCCCGGTAACTTTTTATAATTCTTCCGGTACCGATAACCTTTTGCCCATAAAGCTTTTCTAAGGATAATTTCAATTTTAGTATCTTTTCCATGGATATTTTTCATGTTTTTATGCCGTTGTTCTTTAGTTAAATTATCCGCCATTTATATCACCTTCTTATACTGTGTCTCCGCCATCTAACACAAAACTAAAAAGTTATCACAAAATATTTTTGTACTTTTAGAACTGGCAAAATAGTTCATATAAAATCCCATATTACATTCTTTCCGGTACTGTTAAAATTGTAATAATATTTTACAAAGGCAGATTTTCCATCTCAATTCTATATTTTCTCTAATTCCATAATTATCTACACTATCTCATATTTCATAATTCTTTTATTCCACAAGAAATCAGGTACTCATATATTTTATCATAATTCCTATAATCTCTTGTCGCATCTTCCTCTTCTTCCACTCCGCGTGGAACAAATATAACCATACCTTGTCTTGCTCTAGTCAATAAAACTCTATAAGAATTTACCAAATATCTTTGTTGTTCAGGCTTATTTCTCCGTTGCCACTTGGTTCCTCTAAATGAATAAAATAACCAGTCTGTATTATCATCATTTCTTCGTAAATCTGCATCCCAGCAGACAACAGCCCAATCAATTTCCAATCCCTGAACTTTAAACTCACTAGCAATAATTTCCATCATGTTTGAAGAACGCAAATCCTCAGGCGGTGCCAAAAACCAGTTTTTCACATCAATCTCAGTTGATACATATATACCTTCCGGTTTAAGTCTTTGAGCACTACTACAAGCCAACATTCCACATCTTTGTGAACCGCGTACTTTTCCTTTTGCCCATTTTTTTGCCACATTTGCATCCCTCGTTATGTATACTGGATATTTTTCAAATATGTACTGATATATTTCTTTTGCAGTTTCCGGCTCATTATTAAGTAATGCATCTACAAATTGACATTGCTTATCAGCCCTAAAAGATCTTATCGATGTCTTTAGATGCAATGCCTTCTCTGCATGACATCTATCACATGAAATAATCATTTCTTTATCAATGTTTTTATCTTCGACTTGCGAAAAAATATCTGGAGAATAATACATTTCCCATTCGCCAAAATCCTCGATTCCACACCTAAACCATTCATTTATTCCAACTTCACCATCATATATATCTTGCCCCAAACCAACCAAACAAATCATAACTGCCCAATCCTTATGTCTATCCATAATACTATATAATAAGTGTGGCTCACTTACCGCCATTGTGGGATCATCATGTTTTCTACGCATTTTTTCCACATTCCACACCCTTTGCGCTTCGTCAAAAATCAAAATATTCTCCGCTGTAGGTTCATTATGTTTAGCATTATCCAGCTTAAAAGAATAACTGCTTTGAATAAGTGCATTTATGGCAGCTTCTGTTTCCCTTTTATTTATATTTTTATCGGCTACGCTCTTTTTTAATGCCTCTCTCAGTACTTCTACCAATGGGCCATTACCTGACAAATATACACTAAGACTATCTCGTCCTTTTTCCAAATTCTTAGCGACAACATCCAATCCAACCAAAGTTTTTCCAGCCCCTGGGACTCCTGTCACAAAACAAATACATTTTTTCTTTTTCTCTCTTGCATAACATACGATTCGATCAATTACGCTCTCGCATTCATTAATATTATCTTGTCCAGCTTCAGACTGTGCAATTTGGCTAATATCATGTGTGTTATAGGCTTCTATTGCCGCTGAAATAATCGTTGGTGTTGGATAATAAGGTGAATTAAACCACTTTTCAAAATCAATCTCATCATCAGAACCATACACATCAATTATTTCCATTATCTTTGGGATCAAAGTATCTATATTCTCTCTCTGCAAAAAAACTTGTTTGTCATCATAATGATTTATAACTTGTGGTTTGCTATATTTTGGTGCATCAGTAGCTATCAAAATAGGGCAAACATACAAATCCTCCGATTCCTTATGGAAGTTTTTAATATCAATTGCATAATCTTCTGCTTGTTGTGCATCTTGAGCTGTAAAAGCATTCTTCCCATTCTTGAACTCAAGTGAAAACACCATATGGCGAATAAGCAAAATAATATCTATGCGCTTTCCAAGACGAACGATATCATATTCAAAAATGATATCCCCCTCCGTACCACATTCTTCTAATCGTCTCTGCAACTCACAAATTTGATTTTCCCAAGCATCAGACTGTTCTTTGTTTATCTCAAAAGAATGCCTAACTAGTTGTCCTATTATCGATGTAGATTTATCTTTGATAAATCCTGGAATAGAATTGCAATAATATGCCTTTCCACTTTGTGTTGAAAATGTATATTTATTCATGGCACACCCTCCTAATGATATGGACGTAAAAGTGAACTTCACGTCCATATCATTATTTCATTTCTTCATATATATCTCTCAATTTTTTATATTCTTCTCTGCAGCCTAATATTTCTAATACTTTTTCTGCAACAGCTCTTCCCAATACTGGTGGAACAGCGTTACCTATTTGTTGGTATACCGAATCCTTAGTGCCAAAAAATATATAATTATCAGGAAAACTTTGCAAGCGTGCTGCTTCTCTGGCACTAACTGCTCTATTCAACTCAGGATGTATCCACATTGATTTTCTAACGTTTACAACAGTATCAGACGGCAAGTCATATACCAATCTCTTATATATAGTATTTTGTGTTCTTGCTGGATTTTCGTATGTACTTTTTAATTCATCTGGCAACGAATGGAAATTCTTTCCCTGTTCTATCATTTCAAAACGCTTTTTTGCTGTATCTCTTGTTTCAGTACAAACATGATTAAATATCTCTTTACTATCATTCAAAACTAACTTTCTATAAAATGAATTTATTACCGGAATATATTGACGTTTTTGTATTTCATCCATGCTCCCAACTGTAGGTTCATATTTTGATAAATCTGAAATTGCCTGCTTGACCGTTACATAATCCTGTGGATTTCTAATCAATTCATCTGGAAGCTCAATTCCTGTTTTCGCTTTTCCTTTCTTCACCCCTATCATAATAAAGCGTTCTCTATTTTGTGGCACGCCAAATGAAGCCGCATTTAGTACTTTGCCATTAATTTCATATCCCAACTTTTTTAAAGCATTACGAATGAAATCAATCACTATATAAGTACGCATTCGCACAGCAATTGTCCTATTGGATAAAACAATACTATATATTGCATCTTTTGAATTTAACTCTACTATTCCTTGAAAGAAACGTTGAATATCCCAAAAAACCTTCAAATCATTAAATTTCTCTATGCCTTTTTCACCATTTGTATCTATTAGTGCTTGCAAAATTCTACGTGCTTTATTTGTAGAGTCATTATACCAATCTGGCATATTATCCTTATTCACCATCTGTGAAACTATAGTATTGATTTTTTTTAAATTAAATGTCTTTTGAAAATATTTTTTTAAGTCTTTTCTTTTTTTATATAAATTGTATACTGTATATAATTCCTCTTCATTTAATAAAACCAATTCATCTGAATTATACATACTGCACAATTTATTTATTTCATTAACATATTCGCCTTCATACAGGACTACATCTTTATCATGAATTGGAAGATGTAATTCATCCACAATATATCCTTGATCTTCTTTTGTCAAACAAAAAGAATGTTTATCAGATGTTATTGTTTTCACATTTTCCATTACAAATACATCAGGATTAAGTGCCTCTATTGCTTTGACATAACGCTTAACAAGTTCATTACTACCATTTATCAAATGCCTTCTTTGTCTATTAGCATTTGAAAATCCTTGGCAAGGTGGTCCCCCTATTACTACGTCTACCTTTCCATTTTCTTCAATTATTTTATCGAAATCAACCTTCATAATATCATCATAATTTTTAAGTCCAGGATGATTTTTCATATATGTTTTAGCCGCATTTGCATTATTCTCCACGATAGCAACAACTTCGAACTGTTCCGTCATTTCGAATCCTAAACTGAGGCCACCCGCTCCCGCAAATAAATCTAAAATTTTATACATTTGGCACCTCTAAATCAATTTATTCTTATATCTATTCTTTAATAATTTCCAGCAGTCTTCTTTTTTACACCATTGAGTAATATTGATTCCTTTTACTACAGGATTCATAAAATGATTCCATACCACCATTATTAAATCCTCTATAATAAGTGACAATTCCGGAGATATTGATTGCATTTCCCAAATCTGCTCGTCTGATATATCATTTGAAAAAAATTCAGCAAGTAACGAAATTGTATAGTAATCAATTTGTGCTTTATAACCACCAAAATTTTGTTTTGCAACCAATTTATCACACTCTTTGAACAAAATTACCTTCGCAATCATACTAATATATGTATCTTCCGTAGGCTCAGGAACTTCTCCTCGCTTTATCATCGCTGAAAACTCAATAAAATTAGTTTCTAATCCTTTACTAACCACATATGGATATTTCATCCATGCCATCATACACTTAGCAGCAACTGTCTTTGAAATACACATAGACTTAGGATTAAGCGCTTTAAATTTTTTCTTCAATGACGGAGTCGGTTGACGATTCACATCAACCATATATTGTCCACGAGCTCGTTCATAATACCATCTTTGAGTTGATTTACCATTTTCTACCGGAACATATATCTTTCTAGACAATCTTTCCATTTCAACGTGATATGAATCATTCGCACTAAAATCCGACATATTAATCTTATTCTGACTATTGGCATATTTTGATATATATCCTACCATTTCTTCTGTTTTACTCTCATCTCTAATAACCGTAAGTTTTATCTGAACATTTACAGAAGAAATATCTATACCTGTTTGCAATGCATTGTATATTGAGGCGGTTGTCTGTCCACCATTAACAATCTGCCAATCGGTAACTTCTTTTATTACGACAAAAGTATCATCACTTTTATCTTCATCCACAATGATGCTTTTTGCAGTTGTAGAAATACCATTATTGTATGTCATAAACATTTCCGGTTCATTTTGCAATGTGTTTTTTATTCCCTGATTTATCTTTCCTGTTGCTTGCAAAAATGAACGAACATTCTTTTCTATAAGACGTTGTCCTTCATCTCTATAAATCTCTGCTAAACATTTTCCCGGAATGACTCCAATATAACAATCATATATTTCATTTTCCTGCTTTACTTTAATCATTTTCAATGGGCAATTATATTTATTCTGAAATCTGACAACCAAATCTTCATGTGCCTTTTTTTGATATAAAGATTGGCAAACTCTTTCCAAATCCCAAACATCAAATTTAACCATCACCTTATCTATCTTTACACTAGCAGGAATATCCGGGGTAGTTTCTCTATTCGTCATAAGAATAACTCTTATATTTTCTATTTCTTGCTCATATCCATTAATATATTCTGAAATTATATATCCCGGATCCGTTTCTTCTACATTATCGAAATATCCCGATTTGCACATACGATAAAATTTTGTTGCCTGTTTTGAATACTTTGTAATATCTATTTTTCCCATTTTGGCAACTTCAATTCTATTTTCAAACACACTCACCACTAATGTTAAGGTTTGAAAATATTCATCAAATACGTACCCATTTATTTTAGCTTTCTCAAAATCTTTTTTATAACCCATAACATTACAGTTATTCATAAAGGATTCGCCCGCATCAATAACATATGTAGAAAAAACACTAGTAAATGCATCTTCTGTACTGCACTTCTCATTATTTTTATATTCCTGTACTTCTTCTATAAGTTCTCCATTAAACTGTCTCATTTGTTCTGTAACCACTACAAATCAACTCCTTTATAAAATGATTCTATTGTTATTTGAAACGAGTTACATGCATCTAATGACAGCGTGTAATCTACAGAAGTAATTCCCTTATTTAGCATTTTTGCTGTAATTCTTGGAAATCCATCTTCTACATCATAACAATTCTCTTCCCTAAGCTTAAAATGTAACTTGTATAATTCCGGCATTTGATACACGTATCCTATTTTCAGTAATTTATCATAAAATTTTATCCGATATTCCGGACTAAGCATCGAAGCTATTCTTTCAACAATTACAGGTAAAGTTTCTCCATCAATTTCACTTTTTTTAAGTTTAAGATATAACAAATATAATCGTCCCAAAACACCTGTATCATCCAACTGATATTCACTACTAATATTTACTTTATTTGGACCTTTTACACTCGAACTTTTCACTTCAACGGCATCAATGCCACAATAAAAGTCATGTGTTTCAGAATTACAACCTGTCCAGCATTCAACAGCTTTTTCGCCCTTTAATGTAATTAATTTATCAAGTAAATATAGTTCTCCATATAATCCTTGTTGCACATTATCAGATAATACGTAGTCCTTATCAAACTGAAAGAACACATTCCATTTTATTAATACAGCCTTAATCTTATTTAATATTTCGTTTTTAGAGGACTCATATAATGCATCTATTATGTCTTGCATTACTATAAAATATATTTTTTTATCAAAATCTTCCATCTGTTTAAATGATAGAAATTTTCTTTTTCTGTTATTATCATCATAAAGCTCAGACATGCGTTCTTCCATCCCCTTCCATTTAGGCATGGAATTTAAAAAACCACTTGTAACATTATCATCTATTCCCACACTCACTTCACAAAGTTGTGAATTTTTATATACACTAATCAACATAACAACATTATCCTTAAATTCAAATCTTCTGGATAATACCTTTGATTCTTTATACTGTTCCTTTACAAAATCACCTATTATATCATTATATACATTAGTCAAAAATATCATATCCATCACCTTTCGTTGCTATCGGATTAACCTGGTAAGAAATAGACTTTCCATTTCCTTTTGGAAATACTACAACCAAGCCAAACGGTGGTTTATGCTCTCCGTTTCCAATCTTAAAGTTGCTTGTTTTTGCTTCTGCATCATGATAATCAATAGGATATATTAACAATAATCCCTTTCTGTGATCCATTTTTGCTCTGATATTTGCTGCAATAGTACTTTCTTTTCCCTTATCTGAAGATTCTTCCATATGTAATGCCTCTTTGTATTCCTGTTGATTTAAAGCATAATATTCGTGACCTTTCGATTTCAACATATGTACAGAGCAAACTTTACCATTTCTTAACGGAACAACACTATTTTCTCCATGTCTCGTAATACCATTTCTAATTTTATACCCAGCTATCTCAAATCCCGGATTAGACTTTCCAACATTAATTAAACATACCGTCCAATCAATTAATAAATTATCCTTGTTTTGTTCTTTTATATATGTCGCGATATTATTACCATTCACCTTACTAGCATATTTAGATGTCTTAAATTCTGTAAAAAATTCAATTATTTTGTGTGATGAAACATTCTCAAGAAACAAATGATTATTATCAGCACTCCTTCCAAGATTTGCAAAATGTTCCTCCGAAGAATAAATCCTTGACGCTGTAGAAAACAGCCGATTCACAGCATTATAATTATTTTCGTACTGTTGTACATCAACATCAATATCTCTCGTAACCGTTAATGTATTACTAAAATCTAATTTCTGCATTGTTCCTGACTTAACTTTTCTCGGACTTGAAATCTTTAATTCTGGATGTGTTGCGACACGTAATCCAAAATCCATTGGCTTAGCTTTTTCATCACACATATAAGATATTTGATCACGCAAATTATCTGTTGCAAACGCAATCCTTGCAAACCATCTATGAATATCTTCTGTAACAAACACCCTACACAAATCTGCATACTTAGGTCTAAATCCAAACCACCTGCCCATTTGCATTAAGGTATCATAATACTTAGACTCTCTGGTAAAATAACTAATTGATAAGCCTTCCAATGTTAGGCCTCTTGAAAATTTATCTCCTCCAATCGCTATTACATTGTATTCTTCCCCTTCATGCTCTTTATATGCCAATGAATCCTTGCTGTTACCATTAATTACATTTATCCTTATTTTTTCGTCATTCATTAATCGAAGAATTTCCTGATACACTTCATCTAAAGAAAATTTCCCCGCACCTTCCATATATCTGCGAAAATCATTTATCATACTATTAGTTGTTGGAACATAATCATTTTTCATTATTCGATAAATTTCTTCTTTTGTTTCTCTATCTCCATCTATAATCATAGGTTGTAACTCATTACAAAAGTAATCTCTCACCTTACGTTCTAACATCTCCTGCATGTTCTTTATTCGTGCAACATGTATTAACATTGTATTTGGTTTGTTTATCTCACCTCTACAATTGCGAACAGCAATTGAAATAAGAAAACATTTCATTGCATATCTTAAACTATCTGGCAAATCCCCTACCGTTTTTTTTCGTGTATTAACAAAATTAGTTTCTGTAATTTTTCTTATCAATGGCATCGGTTTTATTTCATCGTTGTCCACTCCATATCCGAAAAACTCATTAGCTCCAATATATCTGTACGGTTTAGGCAAACTTATAATACAATCTGCCGGAAATAAATCATTTCCTAATTCCTCTGTTGCAACTCTTATATCATTAGGAATAAATATATTTGCATAAGGAGTTGCCGTGTATCCTACATAAGATCTACACTCAAACATTTTAAACAATGAACGAATTAATTTATTTATAGTCTTAACATCATATTCATCTATCACATTGCCATTCTCATCATAATCATATCCAGTATTTACAGATGCTTGGTCAGCTTCATCATCAATAAGCAATAATGGATATTTTGCGTTCATAAAAAAATGTCCATTGTCATCAACAGAAGCTTCGCTATTGCTTTTAATATTTTCTATCAAATTCTCCAATGTCGATTTTATTTTCTTAGTTACAATAATAGTTGCATTATCTGGTGATGTCAGAATTCCTGACCTATCCTTTGTAAAGTCTCCTTTTTCATCTCGGAAAGTCAATGTTTGTACAAATCCTGCATTATACAATTTTCCTACACCTATTTTATTTTTTTCAGCTCGTTCTCTTTGCTTCTGTTTTGCAGCTGAATCAGTCTCATATCCTAAAACCTCCTCATCAATACGCGATTGTGTTTGACTTCTAAGGTTATTATGAATCCCTGCCAATACAATAATATACTTATATCCAGCATCTAATGCCTTATTTATCAATCCAATATAATTTGCGGTTTTTCCTGATTGTACATATCCAACAACCATAGCTCGTCTCTCCTCTGAAACCGCTTTTCTTGGGTCCGCAATCGAATTCAATAAAGTATCTGTTGTATTGTCAATACTTTTCTTAATTGCACTCCTTTCCCATCCTTTTTCCTCATAAAGATATTTATAATATCTATTCCAAAAACTCAATTTATCATTATTCTCGTTACGATAATCTAACCACCACGTTTCACTTTCAGCTTCTTCTCCTAACAGAACTGATGGCTCATCCTCTTCTCTTTCTCTACTAATGCGACTATGTAAATATTTTTTTAATGCATCACAATCCTTCACTTTCGGAGAAAACATCATTACGGTATCATCTACTGCTTTATCAATAACAACATTCAAATCGTCGCCAAGCATTTTTTTAATAGATTCATTACACATCATATATGCAATTTCGTATATATTATTTTCATCTTGAAACATCGTATCTTAAACCTCCTAAATGAACTTATTAATCTCGTCTCCTAAGTATGTATACTCTGGTGCCTCTTTGAAAACTTCATAAATTTCTTCCTGTTCATACCCCAATTCTTTAAGTACCATTATTTTCTCTTTCACTGCAAGTAAATCTCTACTTTTTACTTCATCATTAATTTCTGTACTATTAGTTGTCGCAATAACACCACTCAACATTGACGGTGAATAATTCTCTATCAATGAAAGATACGTCTTTAACTCTTTCTTAGTTTCTTCGTTCAACTCCTGCATCAATTTAATAAGCATGGGATGTTTCTTATTTAAATAAAACATATAGTTTCCAGATGAATTTTTTCTTTGCTCCCATACATATTTTAAGCTTGTATTGTTTCCAGTATTTCGCCTATTGTAAACACCTCTTGAATTATATACTGCTACTGATTTTTCTATTGCCAAATATGCAATTTGTATTACGCTTTCTTCTATAGATACCGGTAATGTTGCTTTTGATTTTTTTATATCTATTCCCCATTCAAAATCACTCTCTGAACTCATATCCAATTTTATACGTGCCAAATTATATGCTGGTTCCTTTTTGAATTTTCCAAACCATGTACCATATACTATAAGTCTTCTGTTTCTGTATACATAAAACCCCTGATGAGTCAACCAATCTTTAGCTCCTCCTGCCTTTTTGAATGCCTCCTCATCCTCAAATTTCGTTTTATGAGGAAGTATATATGGCTCAATTGAAACAATTGTTTTTCCATCAAATAATTCCTCACATGCTAACTCCATTGTTGCCGGATTCTGCCTTATAAACGGATTCCATGCTTCCAGCAAGTTCTTATTTACATATATTTGCAAATTATCTTCTTCTATAAATCTATGGAAAATCATTGCCAAATGCTTCTTTACTTTTTCCACCGTCTTATAAAATTTAACTTTTGATTTTTGCATATTGTTTTCATCTATCAGTTTATCCAACATAGATAAACTAATCAAAGTGCCTTCATCCCAATTTTGAAATTCAATCTTGTCAGTTTTTGACTTTATATATGTATCTATCTTCTCATCAGAATGTATTAATATTTCCCATTTGTCTTCATTTTCCACATATTCAAGATTCCATTCCGCATTATTAATTTCATCTTTTTGCTTTGTAATCACAAGTAGTTGTTTTCCAAGTGAAAAGGAAGCAGTTTTCATCCCCATACCAAATCTCCCTAAATCACTTGCACTTCGTGTAATTCCAGGATCTGAAGAACCAATTTTCATTGAGTCTAACAATTCCTTTTTTTGCATTCCTTTACCATTGTCTGCAATTAAAATTGTCTGATCATCCCAATCAAAATACAATTGAATCGTATTAGCCCCACTCGATATGCTATTGTCCACAATATCTGCTATTGCAGTTTCCTCTGTATATCCTACCGAACGAAGAGATGATAATAACATCTTTGCATTCGGCATCAACTCGTAAGTTTTTTCCATCTTTTATATTCCTTTCTCCGTCCAGTAAAAATATCTCTTTTACCATATCATTATTTTTGTTATATAAAACGAACTCATACCTTCTACATTATCCCTTTTCCTATTTAACTTCTTTATAACACTTTAAATATTCCCGTATCCATAATCCAATCTCAACAGAAGCCGTTTTTCCTTGTACACGCATCAAATTCATAAATTCCTCTTTTACACTAGGTTCAATTGAAATTTCGATTTTAGCTGTTTTTCTCCTTCCAGCCGGTCTACCGCCATTATTTTTCTTATTATTCGTCATGGTAATTCCCTCCATCTATGATACAAAAATCATACTAGGTTTTTATCATTATGTAAACCTGTTTTTAACCATATTCTATAGCCAAATGGCAGGGCACGCCTATCGTGCCCTGCCTCAATCATTTCTTCCCATAACCCGTTCTTGCTCCATCTCCAATGTCTTTTCATAAATAGCCTGATAATCTTCAAATATCTTATCCTCATCAGAATTATCCACTCCACATGCCTTGCAAACAGCTCTGTACAGCTGAATATTGTATGAATTATTGTCCAGCTGAAACTGTAGCATCCTTGCCTTCTCGATAACAGACAAATCATCAAAAGCAATTCCCCGCTGTTTAATCTCATCCAGCACCTCTTCTGTCTTATTTTTGACAACCAATTCACACATGCCCTTATAAATCAAATCCGTCTCTTCCAGAAGTTCATCCACATCTGCAATATGCCCCATGTCCAGAAACTTCATCTGTACAACTGACCTAACTGTGTCGTAACTCTTTAGTTTCCTGAATCCATGCATCTGAGCCTTTTCCATAGGAGTCATCTTTTTGTATGCCTCATAGCTGCCTTTATCATCTGACCGATCACCAACATATTCCTCCACAATATTCGCTTCGCTGGCATCTCCTACTGTGGCATCCATGGTATCTTCTGCTGAAATCTGCTCACATACCTCTGCGCCTAACGAAGTTTCATAATCTTCTGATTCATTCATTACTGATATATCATCCATACCCATATCAGACACTGATTCATTAACAGATAACGCAATATCTTTCTTCTCCGCATACGGATACTCCGGCACTTCTATTGAATTACGAATCTCATCCTCAATAGTTGAGAAATCCAACATTGAAAACTTCTTATACTCTTCTACACACCCTTCAGCAATCTTCAATTTCTTATTAATTTCTTTCTTCTCGCCTTAAGTTCGTCCAGCTCCGCCAGTACTCCCATATGCCAAATCTGGTAATCACGAATATCCTCCTCTGTTTTGCAAGCGCGTTTTCTTGCTCTGTTCTGCCGATACAATTCCTGCTGCCGTTCAGAGATTTTCTCTACATCACGCTCTCCCAGAACCTGATAAGTCACAAGTCCCTCCACAGTTTTGATATTGTTATTCACAAGGAAAAGATACTGTTCCTGCAGCTGATTCATACGCTCCAGTTCCCTCGCAAGATATGCAGAATGCTTATCAAATCGACGCTGTTCCACCATTCTCGCCTGATAGATTCTGCGGTAATACTTCATCTGAAAATCTGTTATTCCACGTTTATGAATTGCCACAGTATTACCCACAACAAATACAGGACGGGTAAAAGGCATATCCAGGTAAAATCGGAATTTTTCTTCCGAAAAGCGTTCATCCAACTTATCCAGTTCATGATACCATTTACCACCCGGAACCTTTACCGAAAGGTACTTCCCGTACTCAAACTGATACCCGATTCTCTTCATCAGGAATATAAAATGGTCAAAGCTTCCCGCCTAACTCTGACAAAACTCTGCATCTGCCAGAATCATTTTTCGAAAGCATTGTTCACACTCCCATTCCTTCCTTGATAAATTCTTAGGCTCCTTCACATACTCTGCTGGCACAATGGACAGTCCGTACTCTTTACAGAGTCTGTTTGTAATCGGCTGCATACGGTGCTTCCATTCCCCTTTTTTGCACTCATGCTTCATCCCCGTTTCAAAACTGACGCTATTAAAAACAATATGCCCATGCATATGCTTTTTATCATTATGAACCGCATATACTGCCTCATATTTGTCCTTCAGATATTCCTGTGCAAAACGTGCCACTATATCCATTGCCTGTTCCTCTGTCGCTTCTCCCGGTGCAAAAGAAATGATAATGTGATATCCCTGTCGTTTATCTGTTTTTCCGAAAGTTACCTTCGTATCCATCATCTGCTCAAAGGCTGTGTCCGGCAGACAGTTTATACTGCCCACCAGAACATTTTCCTCTGTTTTCTCTGGATTCTGAATATACGAAAGAGCATTCTTAAGATGTGCCGCTGGGTTCCCGGTATGTGCCTCATTCAGGCACTGTATCTTAGTGATTGCCATACCATAAGCACCTCCCTCATCAGCCTCTTTACATCCTCCAAATCCTGCTTAACAGCAAGGATATCCCTCGTGTAACCATATCCCTGAGTATTTACTACCTTCGCAATCTGATTCACATTGGTAGCAATTCCTGTTATCTGTCTGATAAAATTCCCTCTGTCTGTCGTAAAAGATGCGTCCACATTTCCGCCGCCACGCACCAGATTGCGCAGGTATTCACTAATATTCATTCCAGCCTTTTTTGCACCTTCTTCCAACAATCGTTTATCTTCCTCTGACAACTTAAAAGAAACCTTATATAGCTTTTTGTCAGACTTGTACCTTCTGTTTCCATCTGCCATACACATAACCTCCAATCCTCAAAATTAATCCCATCAAAATCTCACTTATCATGCTCATGGCTGTGACATCCTATAAAAAATTCTTCTTTAAGGACTGCTTATAGCAAATCCCTCCATAATGCTTCTGTTGCTGTTCACTTGTTTTGCAAGATTCGGGAAAGGTCGAACCTTTCCCCGAAAAAAATATAATTGCTACCAGCAATTACCATTTTTTCGTCTTGGCAGGAGCTCCTGCACCCAATATATGGCACGAATTTCGTGCCAAAACACCGACAGCAAACCATCCGCTAACTAGCGTCAGTTTGCCGTCAGATATATTTATTTTATATATGAATGACGTCAATCTGCCGTCATTTAGGATTCCATTGTCGTCAATTTGACGTCACTGCCACATTTTCCTAATCATCATTCAGTCCTTTTAGTAAATTGAATGTCTGACTTGGAAGAATGGCTTCATCATCAGTTACAGATACCGTATTATCCTGTGGAGCATCATGCGTTAATGCTAAAGCTGGTGTTTCCGTTGCGGCAACTCTCGCCTCACACTCTGCCATCAACTTCTCCATTTCCGGCTTCAATGCCCTGGCAACTTCTTCCGCAAACTTCTTTACATCAATCTCTTGCCTATGGGGCGCCTTAACCTCTTCCGCCTCTCCGTACACTTCTTCATAAGCCAGTTCAATTCCCCTCTTAATGAGCTCCGTCTGATTTGAAAAGCTTCCATCCACAAGCATCCTGTCCAGCTTTTTCAGGATATTTGCATCCGACTGGCGGTCCACATAGAGACGGCAGCCAAGCCGTCTCTCTCTAAATCCCATTACCATGTGTACCACCTGCCTTTATGCCATCTGTTTTGCAAGAAACTCATAGCCCTTTGCATTAGCTCTGACATCTGACACATAAGAAATGTTATCCCCATGTTTTCCAAATCTCTCCATTGCCTTTGCTCCGCCACCTACATAAATGATGTTGGTAAATTCCGTATCATGCCCGTTTTCCTTTAAGATACCTTCCACTCTGCTGACAAACTTTTCAAGTGCCTCGTCCATAATCCTTGCATATTTCTCTGGATAATTGCTGCTAAAATTACTAATATAATCTGTAATCACATTCTCCGAAATCTCCTTGCCAAAAACCTCACTGCTTCTGCTCTTGATTTCCTGAATAACAGAAATCATGGACTCCGTGAAAGTCTCACATTTACTTTCCACTGGAACGCCATCCTTCACATGCATGATATCAATCGTCCAGGAACCAACATCCACAATCAGATATTCGCCCTTCATACTGCCGAGCCTGTCTGCCACTGCTGCATAACACTGCGGAAATGCCAGTACATTTTCAATGGTAAAATCATATGCCACATCCTCAAATTTAAAATGCACCGGCTGATTTCCACGCTTCAGATACTTTACGAACTGTTTTCTTACCGTTGCAAACTGTTTTAAAGGAAGTCCGACTCCAAGCACCACTCCGGCACCATTTGGAATATTCCCTGACTGACATTCCTTTGCCAGTGCCGCAAGTGTCAACAGATAATAATCATCATCTGCAAGCTTACTGTCCTTCACACTGTTACGCTTCTCTCCAATCTTATAAAATGCGCCCTCATAAACCAGTGTATTAGCCTGGAAGGTAGGCTTTACAGCCTGCCTTTCCACACCATTCTCAAACACATGGTTTGATGTTTTCATTAAATGATTCCCGTGGTCAATTCCCACATAATAAATTCTTTTCTCTTCCATAAACTCATGCCTACATTCTCTGTGTCTCCGCATGTTCAAACGCGATATTTTCCTTTGCACGTTCCAGACGTACATGCTTGTTGTAATCAATTGTTGCAAACAAATCCTCTGTTACAATCTCATCTGCTGTCATTGCCGCCTGCATGTTTTCCTGAAATGTTACCTGAAATCCTTTTTCTTCCAAAGTATCCAAACCAATTCCTCTCTCCTTGCTTATTCCCTGTAAAACAGTGTCATACAGTTGCCATGCATAATTTTCATATTCTGCTGCCTTATCCAAAAGCACTCCCTGCATAAAATACTTGTTATACAGATAACGGTCATTCTCCATCAAGGCTCTGAGATAACGATGTCCGTATTTTCCAAGACTTGCATAACTCTCTGGCTCCGACTCTCCAAAAATCGGATAATACAATCCATCCACCTCTTTGTACTTAATGCCACACTTTTCTGCAATTGTAGGTGCTGCAGTCACCTTTGTTTTTTCTTCCATAAAAAATCCTTTCTGCGTCTTACGCCTTAAAAATATCGTTATTTGCCTTAACGCCGGCCCGCGGAGAGTTACTGCTCTCAAATGTTCTGCCATGCAGAAAATCCTCCTTTCTCATTGCCTCTTGCGAAGCTATGTATAAATGCTGTCCACACCTGACAGTTAAATTATCTGTAACGCCGGAACACACAAAAATCACCATTCCATCCTAATCAACTGCTGCCCTGGCAAACACAAGAAATACTCTTGCAACCAGCCCAAACACTAATAATGTCAGCTTCGCCAATCCCAGTACACACCGAAGCATTAACAACGCCATCCATACCATAGCCTTTAAAACATTCAATAAAACTCTGCCAACAAATTCTAAAATCATAAATTCAACTCTCCTTTCCACCCATCGGGAGCCACCCGCATTGGATATACCTCGTAACCAAATCACTTGTTGATACGCATTCGCCGAATGTGCTTTCATGCAAGCATGAAGCCCACCCGGCTCATTTTTGCGCACAAAAAATAGAACTACCTGACTGTAGCTTTCCATCAAATCTTCCGATTCAATTTCAACTCATCATTTAGTCCTATCAGTAAAAATACCTATTAAGTTTTCCCGTCCGAATCTCATCCGGACATTTATCACACGGAAACGTCTAGGACCAGGCTTCCGAAACCCTTGTAAATCCTAGGTTTCTTCCACCTGTCACAAATATATCACGTTCCCCTGTCGCCGATATAAGAAGTGCCCTGTCCTCTCCCTCTTCTAAAATCTTCTTAAGATTTGTAATAAATCCAATCTGCATACTATTTGGCTTTAACTTATATTTTTCAAGCAATACAACATTATCAATCCTCGCAATATCTCTCTGATGTTTAATAATTTCATATTGTTCTTTATAATTGTCGTAAAACTCATTAAAATCTAAGGCATAACTAGAATTCCATAATCTGTTAAATTCATCAACTATTTCCTTCGCTATCTTTCCATGCTCAGTTGATACAAGCTTAGTATTCCACTCATGATTACTGGTAAGTGCTGCACTTGTTATATTCGAACTTCCAATGATAATACGATATACTTCATCTTTTTTAAAAATATATCCTTTTGTATGAAATCCTTCATCTGCTTCTTGTACATCATACATTTTTAATGTAATATTTGATAATCCATTAAGCTTCTCCAATGCTTTAGGCTCACTAAAATTCAAATAATTAGTTGTAAGAATTTCACCTGGGATATTTTTCTTTTCCAAATCTTTAAATGTCTGAAGTAATGGTGTGATTCCACTCATAGTAATAAATGCCACACTAATCTGAAACTTATCACATCTTAACAGCTCATCTTCAATCGAAGATAAAACTTTCTTACCAGATTTATAATTATTCGATACAAACTGAGGACAATAAAAACTATCAGAGGCAACAGAACCATCTATGTATGCAGTTTCTAATCCTAATCGTAATTCATTTATTTTATCCATATTGATATCCATTCAATTAATATTTATTGTATCTATTATATTATTTATTGTAATATGTTGCAATGAAAGTATCCGTTTTTTGAAGTATCCTCAACATGTTCTGATAACTTTCACCCTGCAAAGCCAGATAATTAATCATAATATCTACATCAACTCTTCCCCACATGACCTTCAATGGGTATCATATAGGTATCACGACAAAAGAAAAAGCCCCATA
>ENA-ORTT01001224-ORTT01001224.1-human-gut-metagenome-genome-assembly--contig:-NODE-1224-length-27114-cov-23.186555_pt1 | contig 27114 bp, 18 predicted proteins | sample MGYA00242074_ERZ509197 | MGnify/ENA primary metagenome ERZ509197 (study PRJEB26280, sample SAMEA2338789) | human gut metagenome | biome: human gut; feature: human-associated habitat; material: faeces...
GCCTTCTTCCGGGAAGGCCGCCGTTCTATTTTCCACAACGGAATCGGAAGCCATTGATAAAAAAAGCGTATTGGTGACAACTTTTCCGTCGCTCGTTGAATTTATTTTTTTTCATGTTCCGCAAACTATAATTTTGACTTCGAACTTAAAATCAGATAAGCATTATGGAAACAACCAAGACGCTTCGCAAGTATGTAGCCCCCAGCATCGGGGTTTTGGACATCTGCATAGAGCGCGGATTCGGCGACTCTTTCCCGGGCGGCACCGTAGAACCTATGTCGTACAACGACGCAACGAACGACAGTTACTAATTAAAACCATCGAACTTATGAACCGCATAATCAATACCCTTGCCCTCGCAACGGCCGGACTGGTTCTCCTCTGCGGATGCTCCGCCGATCCTGCGACGGATGAAGCCGCTCCGGGAGGGAACGACGGAAAAACCGTCCCTGTCTCTTTCGCCGCCGAACTACCGGCAACCCGTGCGACGATCGAAATCGGCGACGACCGTTTCAACGGCGCCTGGGAGGTCGATATCGACAAACTCGGCATACACGCAACGCTGAACGGCGTCGCGCAAATCAACAAACCCTTCGTCTTTTCGAGCGAAGGCATTTTCAAAGGTGAACTCACTCCGGGAACCGGCGCCTGGACCTACCTGGCCTATTATCCCCACGGAGAGCAATCCCTGAACGGCACGTCGGCCACCATTCCTTTCGGCAATACCCGCATCCAGAAGGGCGGAACCTACAACAGCCTGTTCGACATTCTGATAGCACCCGCACAAACTACGGCCAATTCAGCGGAAGGCGTCGATGACAGCGGCGAAAGGATCCGCTTCAATATGCAGCGGCTGACGTCGATCCTGGATTTCGACCTGACCAATTCGACCTCCGACCCGATTCGCTGCGTGCTGCTGACGGCGGAAAGCGACGATTTCCTGTCGGCCAAATCCCTGAATTTCGACCTGGCACAAGGAGAGGCCGCCGCACCCGCACTCGACACGGAAGAACGGTCGAAGTCGATTTTGATAAACTTCGACGGCGGGTCTGCATCGGCCGCAGCTCAACTGGACGCCTTCTTCAATGTCCTGCCGGGCAATTACAACCTGAATCTGGACATCATCACCGCCACCAAACAGATGGCCTCCGTAAAGATCGACCGTACCGACAAGCCGTTCGAGGCGGGTGTCCTCTACAAGAAAGAGGTCGGCACGCTGACCCCTTCCGCCATTCCTGCCCCGTCGCTCGACTGGCCCGACCAGGACATCGACGCCACGCATGAAATCACGGTAGGGCCGGACCAGTCGCTCACCTACCCCGCAGCCATCGACATCACGGTACCGGGCGGTATCGCCGAACTGAAAGTCGAAATCGTTTCCGACGCCCTGAACTCGCTGGGGATACAAAACCTCGATCTGGTACACGAAACTTCGATCGCAGGAAGCATCCAATACAAAGACTTGGGTCTGAAATGCAGCACGGAGATCCAATATACGAAATCGACCGTATTCGACATCACCAAGCTCGTCCCGATGATTGCGATGCTCCCCGATGCAATCGGCAACCACGTATTCAAGGTGTCCGTTACCGACCTGGCCGGCCAGACGACCGTACAGGACCTGACCTTCCATTACGGCCAGGTAACGCTCGAAACCGCCGACCTGTGGCAAAATACCGCAACGCTGAAAATCGTCCCCTCCGCAACGGCCGCGAGCGCGACGCTCGAATACAAGCGCAGCACCGACGACGCCTGGCAGCAGGCGACCGTTTCCGACAACGGCAACGGCACTTTCACGGCCGCGATCGAGCCGACCTGGAGTTCATCGACCAACGAAATGGGTAAAACCGTTTACGAACCGGACTATGCCACCGGCGTTTTCGCAGGTACGACCTACGATTACCGCTTGAAGCTGGACGGTACAGAAAAGGAAACCGGCCGCTTCACGACGGCCAAAGGCGATGTAATTCCCAACGCGGACATGTCGGAATGGAGTACTGTTTCCCGGGCAGGTCTGTCCGGAAGCAAAGACGTTCCCTACCCCAATAAAACCGGAGATTCTTTCTGGGACTGCGGCAATAACGGCATCACGACAGATTTGTGTTCTTCTACCACGGATAAATTCGGCGCAGCGGCACCCGCAGCGAAACTGCAGAGCAAAAATATGTTCGTCCTGGCTGCAGGCAATCTCTTTACCGGGAGTTTCAACTATGCCAGCATGACCGGTACGGTGAAATTCGGCAGCAAATACACCTACACGGCACGTCCCAAGGCTTTGCGCGTAAAATATCACGCCACGACCGGCGACATCGACATCGTGCGATCGCAAAATCCGGCCCCCGGTGTGGCCAAGGGCGATCCTGACAAATGCCGTATCTTCGTGGCGATCGTGGACTGGTCCCAGCCCCACACGGTCGTTTCGGGAACCGGCTCGACCACGGGAGCCTGGGATCCGGCCAACGGAGCGGACGTCGTATCGGAAGCAGGTAAAGTCGTCGGCTACGGCTCGATGTGGATCGATCAAAGCACCCCCGGCGATGCCTTGGTTTCTTCCGAAGACGCACTCAAAATCCATTGGTACGAAGAGAAAGCTCCGGCTCCCACAGGGAACTACACGATCGTGATCTCATGCGCCGCGAATGCCTACGGCGACTACATGACGGGCTACTCGAAAGCCTGCCTCTATGTCGATGACTTCGAATGGGTATATTAACTCCATTCAGCGATATTCCGTCAAATACCTCCTTGGAATAAGGAGGTATTTGACGTTAATTCCACGCTGTTATCTCAAACAAAACGCCCGTAAAACCGGGGATTCGTGATGAACTTTACCCGTTTCGTTGAATTTATTTCCATTATAGAAAAAACCCGTCTATTTTTGTGAAAATTGTGAATATCATTCACTAACTGTCTTATGGCGAAAAAACATCGGATCCTTCTCCCTGTACTGGCGCTGCTTCTGATCGGCGCCTGCTCCCGCAACGAGGAAATCGAGCAGCCGACTTCTCCGTCCGGCGGAGTCGAAGTCGCCATTTTGTGCGACAACACGAAAGAACCGCAGGTTTACAGTCTGCCCGACGGTACCCGAACCTGGATCGACGACAACGACTGGGCTTCGACCCGCTGGGACAAAAATGACAAGATCGCCCTTTGGGCGACCGCCGACGGCAGCAACTATACGCTCAACGCCCAGCATTTCTCGCTGGCCTACTTCACCCCCAGCTATTCGACCGCCGTTTTCAGCTCGACGGTCGCCGATATGCCGGCAGGAACCTATACCTACACGGCCGTCAGCCCGGTGCCCGAAAGCGTCAGCGGCACGCAGGTATCTTACCGGATCCCGGCAGAACAGACGGGCCGTTACGAAGGGAAATGGGATATTCTGGCCGCCGATCCGCTGACCGCCGACGCGCTTCCCCTGTTCGAACAGTCCGACCAAATGCTCGAAACTCCACCGTCGCACGCGCTGCGCTTCCGTCACAAATGCCACGCACTGCGAATCGAAGTCCCTGCAGGCCGCAACATCTGGGGCGAACCGATCACACGTCTGGTCATCGATTTCCCGACAGAAGTCGTCGGAACCGTTTCGTTCGACGCTGCCGATCCGTCGGCCCCAATGTCCCTGACCGAAGGCTCGAAGAGCATCACGCTCGATCTGAATACCCCGCTGACGGACGAAGCCGAAAACTATGCCTGGGCCTTCATCAACCCCACGACGGTAAGCGGCGACATCTCTTTTACGGCCTATACAGCAAACGGATACCGTTCCCACACGCTCTCCGTCCCGATCGACCGCGAAATGGCGGCGGGACACATCACCCCCATTACCTTGACGATCCCGACCGAGTTGCCGGTAAGCTATGTCGATTTTTCGGTCACGGGCGACTCCTCGAATCTGGGTGAAGAGCCTTACAACCTGATCGTCAAAGCTCCCGAAGGAATGACTTTCCGCGACGGGACGACCGAGCAGACCTTCCCCATCGACGAATCCAACAAATACACGGTGGCTTTCTACGGCGACCTTTACGGCGATCTGCTGGCTCAACAACCGTTGCAGGTCAGCTTCGAAACCGAAAATGCCCTCGTGCCGCAAAATGTAAGCGTCGCTTCGTTCACTCCCGGCGAACATCTGCCGATCGCACTCAAAATCCCGTACCTTCTTTCGGAAGATTTCGACGATAAAACCGATTTCGAATACAAAACAGAAGCTACGACATCCAATCCGGACGGTATCTCTCTGTCGCAGTACGGCTTTGACGAGGGTTGGACGGGAACCCGTCTTCAGGTTTCGCAAAAGGCGATGCGTATTTCCGTCCGACACGAAACCATAGCCCAGTATCCGGGACGGCTCGACACTCCGCCGCTCGCCTATATCAAACCCGGAAAAACCGTAAAGCTGAAAGTGACCTTCAATGCCAACAAGGACAACGACTATCTCTATTGCAGTTTCGGAACCCTCACGGATACGGCACCTAAAAAAGGCAACGACGGCCTCGAAAACACGCTGAAAGAACAGATCGACAACCTCAATACACTGAGCGGCGTATCGTTCGGAAATATTCAGGGAGTATGCACCTGCGAAGTTCCCGCAGCAACGAATGCAACGCGCCTGTCGTGGCTGACTCAGAGAACATACAACGTCACCGGCAACGGATGGGTATCGAGAACTTGGTATATGTACCTCGACAACATCCGCGTAACCATCGTAAAATAAACCTCCAAATCAATAACCCTATGAAAAAATACCTGTTGATTCTAACGACCCTTGCACTGTTGGGGGGGGGCTGCTCGAAAGAGGAAATCCCCGAAACGACAGACGGGGAGGGCTCGGTCGAATTCCGGACCACGACCTGCTCCGAGGTCGATTCGCAGACGACCCGGGCGCAAACGTCCCTGCCGGACAACTGCAAGCCGTCCGGCAACAGCTTCAAGCTGGTCGTAAAAGGCAAAGAAGGCACCGCGACAGCGGAATACCTCGCCGAATACACCACGCTCAGCGAATATACGGCCCCCTTCATGCCCAGCGGCGACTATACGGCGACGATCAGCTACGGCGATCCGCAGCAGGAGGGCAGCACGGCTTTCTGCTACCAGGGAGCGCTCGACTTTACAATACTCGCCCGCAAGACGATTCAAAAGACCATTACCGCCTCGCTCACGAACTCGGTAATCAGCCTCGAATGCGGCGAGTGGTTCAAGAAATACTATTCCGAAGCGCAATTCACCGTCCAGACCGAAGCGGGCAACAATTTCAGTTTCACCCACTCCTCGTCGCCCGATACTCCGATCTTCGTCAAGCCGGGAAGCAAACTTCTGCTCAAAGGTACGGCGGTGAAGGCGCAGAACGGCGTGAAAGTGGAATTCCCGCAGCAGCAGATCGGTGTCACGACGGCCCGCACCTGGCACAAAATCCGGATCGACGCTTCGCAGGCGGGACAGGGCAGCATCAGCATCCGACTGGACGATACGCTGACCGAAGTACCCCCGCAGGAAATCGAACTCAACCCCGAAGCATAACCCCGTATAAAATAAGCTAAAAACAGATCCTATGAAGACTTTTACCAAATATTTGCTCTTGCCGCTCTGCTGTCTTTTCATGGCGGCGGGATGCGGAAAAGACGATCTCCCGACGGGCGAACAACCGGAAGGACCCGGTTCGGAAACGGGTATCCTGAGCTTTGAGAACTGGGACCTGACCGTAGCGGACGACATGGAAATTTTGCCGACGGACAACGCTCCCGGCACCTCTTCGACGCGCAGCACGGTGGACGCACCGGACGATTATATCGTAAAGATTTACAATTCGAAAAAAGAACAGGTCGGCAGCTACACCTATGCTGAAATAAAGACCACGGGCAATATCGAATTACCGCAGGACAGCTATACCGTCACGGCGGAATCGCCCAATTACGCCAGCACACCCGACGTGGCGTGGGAAACGCCCGTCTATTACGGCGAAATTTCGGTCAACGTAATCAAAAAGCTCACGACCACGGTCAATAACCTGGTCTGCAAATTGGGAAATATCAAGGCGACGGTCGGACTTTCCGCCGATTTGGACAGCCTGTTCAAGCCGGACGACGAAACAGACAAACTCACCGTCACCCTTTCGATCCAGGACAATTCCCTGGTTTACGGACGCCCCGAAGCCACGGGCGAAACGCTCAAACCCGGTTTCTTCCGCGCAGTCGATACGGACAACACCCTGAAAATCGTCCTTTCCGGCCAATACAACAAAGCCGGCGAGGGAGAGCCAGCCTCCTACGTGCCGGTCAATTGGAGCCAGGAGATACAGAACGTCAAAGCCGGACAATGGCGCAAGATCAACATCAAGATCCTGCATGCCAGCGACGGCAACGTCCAATTCCAGGTTACGGTCGAAACATGGGTTTACGACGAGAAAATCGACGTGGATGTCATGTCTTCGTTCTATTCTTACGGCGAAGAGGAGATTCCCGACGAAGAAATTTCGGACGAGAACTCTCCGGCAGTAACCCTCGAAAACGGGGATATCGCCCAGCCCTACCCCATCACGACCAGCATGTTCGACTTCGACGTTCAGAGCTGCTCCCCGATGATTACGGCCGTCGTAACTCCTTACCAGGGTTCGACCGTTGCCTCGCTGGAGGTTGTCTTCGATTCGGACAACGCCCAGTTCCTGGAAGCTCTCGCAACGGCCGGCTACAGCAACAACACGGTAGCCCTCTGGCCGGGCGAAAATCCGGCCGGCGACTACTGCGTAGTCAAGCAAAGCGGCTCCGATCTGCTCGTCAAGGTCAATTACAACGGTATGAAAGGATTGTACGACCACACGGGCACCCATACCGCGAAGTTCATCGCCATCGACTCCGAAGGCCGTCGCTCCTACACGACAATGACCATCAAGGTCACCCACGACAGCGGCACCGCAGAGGGACCGAACATCTTCTGGAGCACCAATCCGGAAGGTACGGATATTGTCGATATCGACTTCCGCCACACGCTCACGGAGGAGGGTATGAACGTCTTCATCAACCTCGCCTCCGAGAGCGGAATAACCGGCCTGACGGTCGATATCATCAGCGATGCCCTCACCGCCGAAGTCCTCGAAAGCCTCGGTATCGGCTTGGAAGCGCATATGGATCTGGTCAATCCGGCTTCCGACAAAATGGACGAAGGACTCCACTCGTTAGGGTTTAAGACCAAAGACGAAATCGTCGGACAGAAAACCCTGCAATTCGACATTTCTCAGTTTATGACGATGCTCTATGCCGTAGCTCCGGGCAACACGGACTTCAAATTGACCGCAACGGATGCTTCGGGACAGAACATCAAGTCCATCATGCTCTATGTTCCCCAACAGTAAACCGAAACAGTGATGAAAAAGATTCTTAAATATATTTCGCTGCTTGCAGGCGTGGCCTTCCTGACCGCAGCCTGCTCGCAGAGCGACATCGACGGCAACGCCTCGGAAGAGATGGGAACCCTGCGCCTGAGCGTCAATATCGGCGGCTCGCGTGCCGACGCATACAACGCTCTGGATCGGAGTATCATGCGCGTCTATAAGATCGAAAACGGAGAAGAGAAGCTGATCCGCAAATACCAGCCGGCTACGGAAGCTCCGGGTGATTTCTACCTGGTGGCAGGGTCCTACCGTATCAAAGTGGAAGCAGGGGACCAGAGCCAGGCGACCTTCACCAACAAGAGTTATTACGGCGAATTGGACGTCGATATCGAACCCCAACAGACCGTCCTCAAAGAGGTAGTCTGCCCAACCACCAACATCGGCGTCAAAGTCGTCTTCGATCAGACGATTCTGGACAAAATGGATCCGGGATTCAAGGCTTACGTCAGCGCCATCGACACCTTCTCCAAAACGGAAGCTGAAAACGGCTCGGTACCGACGCTCAAATACACCGAGAACGCAACGGGTTATTACCTGCTGCCCGAAGATGTTCACAACCTGAGTTGGGGCTTTTACAGCTCGAGCACGGAGTTGGGTAGCGTTTCTAAAACCGGAGTCATTCCGACACCCGAAAGCGGCAATCTTTATACGCTGACATTCAAGTATTCGAAGACTCCGAACGGTTACCTGGGCATCACCGTACAGGTCGATCAGGACGGAGAGATCCACGAAGATCCCTTCATCTTCAGCCCGCAGCCGACGATCAAGGGCGACGGATTCGACATCAACTCGGTAATCGGATTCAACACGGACGACATTTCGTTCGCAGTATCCTCGGTACAGGCGCTTTCGGGCATCTCCATCAAGGCCAACGACGAAACGATCCAGGTGTTGAGCGACGGCGCGCTGCTTCCGGAAGCCGCAGCCAAAGGCATCAGCTACACCAAGACCGACGACAACAGCGGCAAACTCTCCCTCGGCGGAACCTTCTTCTCCACGTTCGCCGGCGGCATTCACGAAGTAGAATTTACGATGACCGACGTCGCACAAGCCGAAGGTACGGGCAAAGCCCGCATCGCAACACCCGGACTCACCGACCTGGCGGTGTACGACCTCTGGCTCAATACGGCCGATTTTCAGGTAATCGTCACCGATCCGGCGCTCACCAACGTCAAAGTACGTTACCGCGAACGCGAACGCCTGGCGGAGTCGCCTGCCTTCGGTGAGTGGAAGACCGTAACCGCCGTTGCGGGTGCCGACTATACCTATACGGCACAAGCCATCGACTTCGCCGCAGACCGCGATTACGAATACCAGTTGCTCATCAACGATGCGGAAACGGGCGAGATACACAATTTCTCGGCCGCAACGGGCATTCAGCTTCCCAATGCGGGATTCGAAACCTGGACGAACAGCAAAACCTGGTACCCCTGCTCGGCGGACGAAATCGGCTCGAACGGCATGGGTACAGGCTATACCGGATTCTGGGGTACGGGTAACCCCGGTGCCAATGCCGCCGGTATCGTGGTGACCGAACCCGCAGACGATCCCCGTCCGGGATCGACCGGGAGCAAGTCCGCCCTGCTCAAGACCCAGAGCGCTTTCGGCGTAATCGCTGCCGGCAACCTCTTCATCGGAGCCTTCGGCGGTGTTCACAACATCACCAAAGGCGATGTGTATATGGGTCGTCCGTTCACCTTCAACGCCCGTCCCAAAGCGATCACATTCTGGTACAAAGGGACGGTCGGGTCCGGCGACAAGGCCCGCTTCTTCGTCTGCATGGGCAAATGGAGCTCCTACCACAAGATCGACACGAACGACCAGAGCACCTTCTTCGATCCTTCCCAGGAAAGCCTGCCCGAAGGCCCCATCTACGGCCACGGGGACTGGCTCAACGATACCTCCCAAAGCGATTGGAAAAAGATCGTAATTCCCATCAAATACCGCAGTGATGAAAAGCCCAATTACCTGATGGTAACAGCCTCGGCGAGCTACCGCGGTGACTACATGGAAGGGAACAAGGAGAGCAGAATGTATATCGACGACATCGAATTTGTATATTGATTTTCATGCGAGGAACCGTCGCCATCCTGACACTGACACTGTCACTGTGTCTATGTTTTGCAAGCAATCAATCGCAGGCCGCTCCGGGACCTGCGATTGATTCGGCAATACCGCAACCCGATTCTTCGGAAACCGTGAACACGGGCTCCGAAAGCCCTCGGCCCGAACATCCGCTTCGGACCGATGCACAATCGCCTGCTCCGATGGAATCCGCCCCGGAGCGTAAGGCCGATCCTCGCGCAGAACGGGGCCTGACTTCCATGTCCAACCAGTTCGTCCCCCGGGGACAATGGATTTTCGGAGCCTCCGCCTCCTACTCTACCCACACGAACAAAGATTACACGTTTCTGGTAATCGAAGATATCAACTCAGACGGCTACACCTTCAAAGTCACCCCCCTGATCGCCTACGCGATCCGGGACAACATGGCTATCGGCGTCAAATTCATCTATTCCCGCTCATTGCTCCGCATAGATAGCGGCAGCATCAAACTGGGCAGCGACATCGACCTCGGTGTCGATTTCTACAACGCACTGCAACACAACTACTCCGGAGCTTTCATCTGGCGTCAGTACATCCCTCTGGGACAAAACAAGCGCTTCGCCCTGTTCAACGAAACCAGCCTGACATTGGGCGGCGGCCAGTCCCGGTTCGCTGCGGACTCCCCGATCCGGGGCACTTACGAAACCAATTTCTCCGCCTCGATCGGCATATCGCCCGGCCTGGTAGCCTTCGCCACCAACAACGTAGCTTTCGAAGTCAATGTCGGCGTAATGGGTCTTTCCTACACCCGGACACGCCAGGTACACAACCAGGTAACCGTCGGAAAGCGAACTTCGAGCCTGATGAATTTCAAAGTCAATATCCTGTCGATCGGGCTGGGTATATCTCTCTATCTATAACGCGGAAATACGATGAAACGACTGATTTTTACCATACTGATAGCCGTCGCAACGGTTTCCATGCTCCGAGCCCAGGAACCGACATCCCTGGAGGCAATTCCGTCTTCCCGCTTGCAGGACAGCCTCTACGCCACTCCGGTTCCGACGACCGTCCCTGTCATCGAGGAACTTCCGGCCCCGACGTTCTACGCCGATCTGAGCGACTCGTCCGCATCGATGCCGACCACGGTTTCCCCGGTACGCCGGAAACAACGATTCCTGCCGATGAAACGGCGAATCGACCGTGAAATCAACAAAATCAAATTCGCCTACGCAGGTGAGATCGCTCTCGGGCTTACCGTATCTTACGGCACGCTCTCGAGCGACGACACGGACTACCTGCTGATTCTGGACAACCTGAATCTGAACGGCAGTATCTTCACTATCAACCCTTCCGTAGGTTATTTCTTCAAGGACAACATGTCGGCCGGCGTCCGTTTCGGGTACACCAACATCAATGGAACGCTGGATACGGGCAACTTCAATCTGGGAGAACAAAACGACGTCAATCTGGCCTTCAAAAACCTCCACCTGCAAAGCAGCGCACTGTCGGTCGGTCTCTATTTCCGCTCTTACGCGGGATTGGACAGCAAAGGGCATTTCGGGCTTTTCGGCGAGGTCGATCTTTCGATGAAAACAGGCAATTCGGAATTCACCTACGAAACCGGAGGTACCCTCAGAAGCACGTTCAGCGACGACCTGAAACTGTCGCTCGGGTTCAATCCGGGTCTGGCGGTTTACATCTTCCCGAACGTGTGCAGCACCGTTTCCTTCGGGCTGGGAGGTATCGAATACACCAAGATCAAGCAGAAAGATGCCAACGGCAACGAAATCGGCCAACGAACAGCTTCGAAAATGCGGTTCCGCCTCAACCTGCTCAATATCCGCATCGGCGTTACCGTTCATCTATGGAACAAGAAAGCCAACAAAGCATGATGAAACATTTCCGGCATATCCTTATCGGCACACTCCTGCTGCTGACCTCCTGCATCGAGAACTCAATTCCATATCCGGTCGTCACGCTGCAAATCCTCGGTGTCGAAGGCGAAGGCTTCACCTGTTCGCCCGAAGATATCAACACCCAGGAGCGGATCGTCACGCTCCATCTGGACGAACAAACCGACATATCCAACGTGAAGATAGACAAAATATCGGTCACTGAAAATGCCCGGTCTTCGAAACCCCTTTCGGGGACATTCGACCTGCGGACTCCGCTCTACCTCACCCTTTCGTTTTATCAGGATTACGAATGGACGATCGTAGCGGACCAGCAGATCGAACGTTATTTCGAAGTGGAATCGCAGATCGGCGCTGCGGAAATCGACGTCGATCAACTTACGGCGAAAGCATACGTTCCGGAAGGAACCGATTTGAGCGACCTCAAGGTCACACGGCTGAAACTCGGCCCGGCGGACATTACCACGATGACACCTCCGATCGACGAGCTGACTTCGTTCGAATCGGTCCGCTACGTTTACGTCGCTTACCACGACTTCGAAGAGAAATGGTCGCTTTACGTCGAAGCTACCGATACCAAGGTACGCTTCACGCAGGTCGATGCCTGGAGCGGGGTCATCTGGGCCTATGCCGAAGGCAACAGCGCGGACGAACTGGGATTCCGTTATCGCAAGACCGGCGACGAGGCGTGGACCGAAGTCGATAAGGAGCAAATCAACATCTCGGGCGGTGCATTCGACACCTGTATCACGGGACTTACCCCGGAAACCCAATACGAAGTAGTCGCCTACTCCGGCAGCAACGAAACGGAAGTAGCAAGCGTCACGACCGAAGCAGCACCACAACTCCCGAACGGAGGTTTCGAAGAGTGGGAAACGATCGACAAAGTCGTCTATCCCTACCTGGCCGACGGCATTCACTTCTGGAATTCAGGCAACAAAGGCGCCAGCATCGGCAACGCTACTCCGACCGACAAGACGACGGACGTGCGTCCCGGCACATCGGGCATCTATGCCGCACAGCTTTCGTCGAAGCTCGCAGGTCTGGTCGGCGTTTACAAATTGGCCGCCGGCAATCTCTTTACAGGCATATTCTACGGAATCCGAAATCTCACGCACGGTATCGTCTGCTTCGGACAACCTTTCGAAGCCCGTCCGACGGCTCTGCACGGCTGGTTCAAATACAACCAGGGAATGCTGACCAACGTGGGCAGCACCCAGCCGCCGGGGATGAACCTCAAGGTCGGCGATCCCGACAACGGCATGATCTACATCGCCGTCGGCACCTGGACCCCGGAAGAGTACGGCATCTCGCAGGGAGAACAGTTCGGATCGGCCGAAAACCCGATTGCGATCGACACCCGCAACCCCAGTTCGTTCTTCGATCCGACGAGTCCGGCCGTAATCGGCTACGGACAACTGCCGCTCACCGCCAGCTACTCCGAATGGCAGGAGTTTACCATACCGCTGAAGTACGTGGCGACAGACCGCAAACCGACCCATATCGTCGTCGTCTGCTCGGCTTCCCGTTGGGGCGACTATTTCATCGGAAGCACCTCGAGCGTGCTCGTCGTCGATGACCTCGAACTGATTTACGACCGGCTGGACAAAACCGGTGAATAGGTATATTCGCCGTCAGACTATCCCTCCGATCGGATACGAACGACGAAAACCAAACGCTGAATCCGCAGCGCTTTCCAACAAAAAAGCAGGGAATCACTCCCTGCTTTTTTGTTCTGTTATCGGACTTACCCTCTCGGCGCCCTCCGGATCAGAGCTGCGCGATCCGGCAATACTTATTATAACGATTCATTACGTCCTGCACGAAAGCCCGCGTCTGACGGTAGCCGGTAAATTTGCCGCACTTCACGACCTCGTGCTGGTAATAGGCGGGATCGGACTTGAGTTCCAGGTAGCGGAGCACCACCTCCCAGGAATTGGGGTCTTCGCCGTTCACACGGGCCAGCCGCCGGGCATCATTGACATGACCGATTCCACCGTTGTAGCAGGCCAGGATCAGGCTCATTCGGTCTTTCTCGGAAATTCCCGCCGGCAGGTCGAGCGTCGAATCGATCCGATTCCACACTTTATTGGCCAGCAATACATTGGTTTCCGGATCGAGCAAGGCTTCTTCCGAGGCTACGTCGAACTGCCGGGCCACTGCAGGCATGATCTGCATCAGCCCCCTCGCTCCACGGCGGGAAACTATATCGGCTTTGAAACGCGACTCGTGATAGGCAATAGCACTCATCAGGCGCCAGTCGTTCCCCTCCCGCTCGCTGATATTCCGAATTACGTGATCGTAGGGAGAGATCACATACCGGGCTTCCATTTTCTCCTCCAGGGTAATCCCCGCTTCGGACGACGTCGAAAAATCGGCGTTGAATCCGTAAAAAGTGGTCTGTAATGTTAAAAATACGAAAATTAAACAGGTTTTCTTTAACATAAAACTTGCTTTTGCAGGCAGCTTCCTGTGCCGTACAGTACGCTAATCATAGAAACCCCACGAGATACCCATCTTAAACATGCCCGGATTGAGCGGGTACTTCGCAATCGCGAAATATTCGCCGTTTCCGAACAGGCCCCGGTTGATATGCTGATATTTCAGGAATATCCGCATTCTCTTCCACTTGCCCATCAGGAAAAGATCCATGTAGGGATAATTCCCCACCTCGATTTCCCGTTGATTGAAGAACTCCGAGAGCGCAGGGTTGTAGCCGGGCGCATAGTAGCGCGTATTGAAATGGCCATCGACACCGAACTGCACCCGGAGCACGTCGCGCACCGCCCAAAACTCGTAATAATACGAGAGGAAGGCGCTGACGAGCGGAACAGGTATGACACTATGATTCGTACTCCACTGCAACAAAACCTTATGGTCCAAATGAAGTCCGGCGATCCGGAAATCTTTGCGGGCGTACACGCTCGTCACGCTGACGGTTCCGTTGTCCTGCGTTATCTGGCTGTCGGCGCCGTAATAAATCTTATCGGTGACAATGCCTTGCCACACACCGACCTCGAACGCATAATCGGGGACACGGAAAGCAACTTCGAAACGAGTTTCATTCTCCTTGCGCAAAGGAGTCAACCACACGTAGTGGTTAGAGAATAGATTCTCCTGCCAGTAATCCGGCGAACGCGTTTCCATACGGAAACGCCCTTCGAGAATCAGGGGACGTTTGCGGATATATCCCGTCAGGGTCAGGTTGGCCCCGAACGAAACGTCACCGCCGCGATATCCCGACGGGTAGAACTTGGCGTCAGCTCCCCAATCGACATATTTCTTGATCTTTCCTTCGACCGATCCATACACGAAGTAACTGCTTTTACCCACCTTGTCGTACTTACCGTTCAGGTAGGAATCCAGCCTGAACTGCGAATAGGTGTGCAGGTCGAGTCCTACACCTCCGTTCACCGTACCGACCACACCGTTGCGATCCCAGGGCTGCGCCTGAATGAACACCCGGTTGGAAATCACCCGCTCATAGATCGAGTCGCGCGTCTGCGTGGGATTGATGAACCAGTTCTTGTAATATTCGAGTCCATCCTGCGGCACAAAATTACCATCTGCATCTCGCTCGTAACGGTCGTCGGTATAGGTTCCCCGAATATCCTTATAAACCTTGCTCCAGGAGTTGTATTCGAACGAATGACCGATGAATACGGCAGGCAGATTGGCGATCGAAAAGTCGCTTTCGGTAACCGGCAGCAACGGAATACCGTACGACTGTTCGACAAAGAACGCATTGTTGCGGTAGGTATTGGTGGCTTCCGAAGAGGTCAGTTTCATCGGCACGCCCGACGGCATTTCGAAGGTCGTATCCCGAATCGCCCATTCACCCACCACGCCGCCGTTCTCACGCGTCTCGATGTGGTTGTTGATGAATCCGGCATGCACCGAATAACGCTTTCCCGTATGCGAAACGGCGACCGAAAGGTTGTGGTTCTTGGTACGGGACCACTCGTAAAGGCCCTTGGTACCGCGCGACCGATAATTGACGTTGAAGCCGGTAGTCGGCGAAATATTATGCCCCAGCGTCAGGCTGAAATTCTCCTCCCGGAACTTCTTCTGTCCAGACTCAAGGTACATGAAGTGAAAATACGGCCGTTTGAGGTTGTAGAAGGGGACGTTTTCCATGCGATAGGTATAGACATCGAACCCTTCGGCAAAAGAGAAGTTGCGGTATTGAGGCCGTTCGAAGTAGTTGTACGGTAACGAAGCCTGTCCCAACGCACCCACGGCAGCATGGCCGACGCCTTCCTTATAAAACGGGTAGTCGATGCGGAAAGTGGCGAGCGTGGTATCGAGCGGATTGATATGCACCTGGTTGTAGTCCCGCGAGATCGTCCACGAAAAGTTGGGCAGCGCACGGATCGAATCGTTGAAAAAATAGGATTCGAGAGGCTTTCGAATCCGCTTTTTCTTGGTCGAATCGGTCGGCATGGCGGGTTGTTCCTCGCCGTTCTGCGTCTGGAACGGGTTGCTGCCGAGCATATTGTTCGGATTATTCGGGTCGTTCGGATTCTGATTGTTCTGATTTCGCAGAATCGCGCTGGCGTCGAATTGAGCGGATGCCTCCAACGTCGGAAAGGCCAACAGCCCTCCCCACAGCAAAATCCACAGAATTTTTTTCAACACCTTCGGAAACATCGGAATACGTACGCGCAAATCGCGGCAAAGATAGTAAAAAATCAGGCTTTCGGTGCTTTATCGGGATTTCCCGAGCGCATGCAGAGCCAGCGAACCGCCGACACGACGATATATAAAACGATAATTACCGGGATAGCGTATGTACGAAGTATAATTATCAACACGATACTCGCCAGCAGAAAGAGGTATCGCACCTCGTTTCCGCGCCAACCGAAGCCGTGGAACTTGAGAGCGAACATGCGGATCGGAGAAACGAGGAGCAGGGAGGTCAGCACGGCGACCAGCAACACCCCGTCCGAAGAGAGAGCGAGCATTCCCTGCTGCCACAGCATGCCGAGCGAAGCGCAGAGAAGCGATCCGGCGGGCGTCGGAAGTCCGCAGAATTCGACCGTCTGCGTTTCGTCGATGTTGAACTTGGCCAGACGCAGCGCAGAAAACGCCGCCAGGACGAACACGCCATACCCGAGCTTCCAGCCCTCCGGCAGCCAGCAAGGTTCGGTCTGCAGGCAAACCTGCCAGAGCACTGCGGCAGGAGCCAGTCCCGAAGTAATGACATCCGCCAACGAATCGAGCTGCACCCCGATCGCCGAAGACGAATGCAACAGACGGGCCACGAAACCATCGAAAAAATCGAACACGATTCCCGCGACTATCAGCCAGAAAGCGAGCGTCAAATCATTGTACATCAGTGCTACCACGACGGCAAACGACCCGCAGAGCAGATTCATGAGGGTCAATAAATTCGGTATCGTGAAAAGTCGTATCCGCATTTGTAAAAGAATTAGTCCACCTATTAAGTAGGCAAATATAGGAAAAATCCATCGGTTACACGCACACGACCGTCGTAAAATGCACATCGGGAAAATTATCGGAAGCTATTTTCCCCCTCGACATCCATATTTTTTAATTAAAATTTGCATAAAAGAAAAATTAAATATATCTTTATTTTTGTAAAAGATTGCGCTATTAGTAAAAATGTACTACGGATAAATTTTCAGGAGGTGCGGAAAATACGATACAACACCTAATCATTAGAACCTTATTTACAAACCTTAACCAAAAACATGTATGAAAAAATTTAATTTGTTGATGGCGCTTATGATGGTATTCGCACTATCGTTTGCCGCTTGTAATGATGATGAAGAGCAAATTCCCCCTACCGATGGTGGTAATTTGACTTTCGAGGTAACGGTTGGCGAGATTACCTCATCCTCCATTGCCTACACTGTAACTCCCTCCGACCTTAAGGCCGAGTACCTGTGCATATTGGCCGATGCCAAAACAGTCGAGTCGTTTACTCGCGATGAATTTCTCGTGGAGGCCATCTTGGAGGAGCTTAAGGCTGAAGCCGGCGCACAGGGCAAGACTTTAGCAGAGTATATGCCTGAAATCGTTGATAAGGGGGCTATCACTAATGGCAAGTTCTCGAATCTGTCCCCGGCGTCCAAATACTACATCATCCTGTTCGGAGTAGATCCGGCCAACGGATATAAGGCTAACTCTGACGTAGTTAAGAAAGACGTTACGACTGAAGAGTTCCAGGATCTCAACATAACATTCGAGGTTGAGACGACTGTGGACGGCAACTCTGCAACATTCAAAATCACCCCTTCGAACAACGATGACGTGTGGTACTTCACCACTCTTCCCAAAGCCACTTACGACGCATACACCGATCCTGCCGGTCAATACAAGATGGAAACACGGCAATTCATGCTCTTCTGTCTCCAGCAGGAAATCGAAGCCCGGCGTCAGCAAGGCATGTCGGATACTGAAATTATGAATGCGATCTTCCACAAGGGGGCTTTGGAACTCGAAGGCAAGGGACTTACCGCCAACACGGAGTATATCAACCAAATCGCAGGCTTTATCATAACTCCGGAAGGTCAGGTGACCATCGCTACCGATGTTACAACAACCACCTATACCACCGGTAATGCCCAGGCCCAAGATTTTACTTTCGAAATTACCGTTGGTGAGGTCGAGGCTATGAATGCCGCTATCAAGATCGTTCCGACAGATGAAACCGCTACCTTCTGCTGGATGGTGGCTCCGTGGGATGGGCAGAAGACAGCTACGGAGGTTATGGACGACATCGTAGCACAATATGGCAACTTTATGAACAACGGAGCCATGCTATATAAAGGCGTTCAGGATTACACGGGCGGCCCCGGCAGCCCGTATAAATACAAACTCGATGCTGCCGATACCGACTACTACGTCATTGCCTTCGGCTATGCCGGCGGTGTAACTACAGCCCCTGTGATGGAGACTTTCCGCTCCCTTGCGGCTCCGGATCCGGAATCGACCACCTTCCAGATAACTGCTTCCGACATTTCCCCTTATGGTTTCTCTGCAGAGGTAACACCATCCGAGACTACCACATACTATACGGTGGGATTCATGCCAACAGAAGAGTTTAAGACTTTGGATTTTGACCAACTTACCGCAGATATAAACGCAAATTTCGACGAGATGTTCGCAATGTCACAGATGTTTGATCCTAACACTACTGTTGCTCAAGTTCTTAGTACATATTATTATAAAGGTGTTTTCACTGTCGATGCTTCAGAATTGACTCCTGAAACAGCTTGCTCCGGCTTTGTAGCAGCACTCTCTGCAGAAACAGGCCATGTTGTCAAAATTCACAAGTTTGAAAACATCGCAACTACCGGCAAACTCGGCAACATTAATCCTTCCATTGAGCTTATCGGCTACTGGTCAGGAGACGACGAGGCCGGTCAAATCTTTGGGCAACCAGACGCAACGAGAGGTAAAGCTATCACTGTCGTCAAGTATAGCGGCTTCAATAGCGCACGGAAACTATTTGCACTAATGTGGTATGACGAAATGACAAATGTCGATCAATACCCTGATGCATCCCTTTGGAGTCAGTTGAAAGCAAATTGGCTGGAAATCGATCAGTCACAGCCGTACTCATTCTATGTTGTTGAATGGGAGACTCCGCAGACAGCATTTGCCTATGCAGAAGATAACGATGGCAACCCGGGTACTTTTGGTCGTCTCTTCACTCGCGCAACCGCAGAGAACAAGGGTAATATTCAGGATTTGATCGATCTTGTTGAGAAGCTCAACGCGACATCGAAGAGTTCTTTTACACTACCCAAGTCCGGTATAATCGGCAAGAATACCGGTATTACACGCAATGACAAGAATATTAAAGCAAATACTCCTGTCGCAAACGTAGTCAAGAACGAGGTAGAAGTTGTTGAGCCCAAGCCATTCGCATCATCTTACAATGTGTCATACGTGCGGCCTTTCTATTTGTAATTTTATATAGAACTGAATGTTTGATAGTTCGTCTGGCGGGTTCGCCAGACGAACTATTTTCTGTATGAACGGTCAATACAAATACAATATGTATGCTATTTATCCCTAATCCGACAAATCATACTATATTTGTAAAAGCGTAAGAACACGTCCCTGAAAACTGCAAATACACCGTTTTCTTCTCGGCTCGCACTGTATTTAATCGTAAAAATTCATCGATTATCCCCACGAATCGAATCGTCATCCTCGGGGCCACTTCCGGCATCGGACTGGAGATCGCAAAACTGTATATCGCGGCCGGCGGGCAGGTCGTCGCGGCAGACGGGAACCCCCTTACAGAGTTGATCCGCCGATACTATCCCGACGCCAAAACCATCGCCTCCGTCCTGCCCGAAGCACACGCCACTATCAACCCCGACACGGTGGACGACGCCCGGAAGCTGATCGATATCGACCTGGGCATAATCGACGGTTGTTTCGGTGTGGCGGAAAACGGCGCGGTATGGATCCGGCAGGATATCCGCCACAAAGCCCTCTATTTCGGTGCCACGGCCCTGATGATCCTCATCCCGCGCGATGCGCTGGTCGATACGATGCACGAGGCTCTCGCCCGACCGGAATTGGACGACTTCGAATACGGATGCTTCATGTCCGGACCGTCGAAAACCGCAGATATCGAACAGGCCCTGGTCTTCGGGGCGCACGGTCCGATGTCGATCACCGTCGTACTGCGGTAAACCGCATCTCTCGACTCCACGTCCACTATCCGGCACTTTTTCCCAAGTGCCGGATAGTTCGTTGTACGATTCGTCCGTATCATCCGTAAAATTTCCCTGGCCGACAAATATCCGCATTTCAAAAACATACCGAACAATATTTAATTTTCATCCGAGAATAATTTTAGCTATCTTTGTCTAATGGATCGATCCGGCGATGCCGGCCGTAAATTCTGAAATCATTCAAAAACAAACCGCAGCGACAACTCATCATGGACAAACATACCTATTGCGTCATCATGGCCGGCGGCATCGGCAGCCGCTTCTGGCCCAAAAGCCGCCAATCCAAGCCCAAGCAATTCCTCGATATCCTCGGCACCGGCAAGTCGTTTATACGCATGACGTACGAGCGTTTCGAAAAACTGGCTCCGGCTGAAAATTTCCTGGTCGTGACCAACGCCCGCTACAAAGACCTCGTGCTGGAACAAATCCCGGAACTCGGGCCGGAACAGGTACTCTGCGAACCCGTCGGACGCAACACGGCTCCCTGCATCTGTTATGCAGCCTACGGACTGCAGAAGCGCGATCCGGGAGCGAAGATGATCGTCACCCCGGCGGATCACCTGATCCTCAACGAGGAGGATTTCCGCGCCATCATCGGCGAATGCCTCGACTTCATCGACGACCGGGCGGCTCTGATGACCGTCGGCATCAAGCCCACCCGTCCGGAAACGGGCTACGGCTATATCCAGGTATCGGACGACCGGACCATCAGCAAGGTCAAGTGTTTCACCGAAAAACCCAACCTGGAGCTGGCGCAGACGTTCCTGCAATGCGGCGAATTTCTCTGGAACTCCGGCATCTTCGTCTGGAAAGTCGGCGACATCATCGAAGCGGTGCGCACCTACCTGCCCGAGCACCACGCCCTCTTCTCGGACATCCAGCCGGTATTGGGCACTTCAGAAGAAGCGGAAGCCATCGCCCGAGTATTCTCCGAATGCCGCTCCATCTCGATCGACTACGGCGTGATGGAGAAGGCGAACAACGTCTATGTACGCCGCGGAGAGTTCGGCTGGAGCGACGTGGGGACCTGGGGCTCGCTCTACCAGCACGCCCGCAAGGACCGTTACGCCAACGCCAAACCCGAGAAGGGATGTTATACGGACGAAAATACCCGCAGTTGCATCGTCTCCCTCCCGGAAGGCAAAGTAGCCGTCATCAACGGCCTGAAGGAGTACATCGTGGTGGATACGGAGGACGTGCTGCTGATCTGTCCGCGCAGCGAGGAACAGAACATCAAGAAGTTCATCGACGAAGTGAAATACAACGAAGGCGACAAACATATTTAAGGGCCACAACATTTCCGCTCCGACGCGGGATTCCGGAGCCGCCGGGATTTCCGAAAAGGTAAATGCCCCTCGCCGGGTTTCCCATCGACAAGCGTTCCGCTCTTCTTTTGGACAAGGAAAACATGACCAAATATTCGATTTCCCCGATGTCATCCCTGTATGAACTGTATCTGCGCCACCCGCGCATTTCGACGGACTCCCGCCGCATCGAGCCCGATTCCGTATTCTTCGCGCTCCGGGGGGCGTCGTTCGACGGCAACCGCTTCGCAGCCGACGCCCTCGAAAAGGGGGCGGCATACGCCGTCGTGGACGATCCCTCGCTCCCGAACACCCGCCCCGACAAGGCAGACCGTCTGATCGTCGTGGACGACGCGCTGCAAACCTTGCAAGCCCTCGCCCGGGAACACCGCCGGGAGTTGGGGCTGCCGATCCTCGCCATCACGGGCAGCAACGGCAAAACCACCACGAAGGAGCTGGTCAGCCGCGTACTGGCCGAGAAATACGAAGTCTATGCCACCCGGGGCAACCTGAACAACCACATCGGCGTACCGCTGACCCTGTTGGCAATGACCCGCGACGTGGAGTTCGGCATCGTGGAGATGGGTGCGAGCGCGTGCGGGGAGATCGCCCTGCTCTGCTCGATCGCGGAACCCAACTACGGCATCGTCACCAACATCGGACGAGCCCACCTGGAAGGCTTCGGCGGCCCGGAGGGTGTCCGGCGCGGGAAAGGCGAGCTGTACGACTGGCTCGCCCGGACCGGAGGGCGCGTTTTCGTTCCTGCCAACGACCCGGTCCTGATGTCCATGGCGGCCGAACGCGAAACGCTGGCTGCGGAGTGTTACCCGACCACGCTGGCCGACGGCGTGGAGCACCACCTCGAAGGGGACTACAACCGCTTCAATGTCGCTGCGGCGGTCGCCGTCGGGCGTTATTTCGGCGTGGACGACGAACGCATCCGCTATGCCGTAGGCTCCTATCGGCCCGACAACCACCGCTCACAAAAAATACGCACCGGGCAGAATACCCTGATTCTCGACTGTTACAACGCCAATCCCTCGAGCATGCAGGCATCGCTCGTCAACTTCCGGCAGGAACCGCTCGAAGGCTGCACCCGGAAGATACTGATCCTCGGCGATATGCTGGAACTGGGCGACTGGTCGGATGCGGAACACCGCCATATCATCTCCCTCGCCGCCGAAATTCCCGATGCCCGTATCTTGCTGGTCGGACCGCATTTCGCGAAGGCTTACCGCAGCCTGGAATCCCGACCCGCCGACACGACTCTCTACCCGTCGCAGGAAGTACTGGCCGCAGAGCTCCGGAAACATCCCGTATCGCAGGCCCTGATCCTGGTCAAAGGATCGCACAGCATCGGACTGGAGAGGCTCGCCGATCTCCTGTAACGATTCGATTAACAAACACAGCGACCATGAAAACATTCAGATACCTCATCGCCGGACTGCTGTTGCTTGCGGCGCTTCCCTCCCAGTCCAAAGAGGAGGAAATCTCGGTTTCCCGTTCCTGGGGCAAACTCTCCGGAACGCTGACCGTACCCGACGAAGGAAGCGACGCAGCGGTGCTGATCATCGCCGGCTCGGGACCGACCGACCGCAACGGCAACAGCGGCTCGGGCCTAATAACCAACACCTACTACATGCTCGCCCGTGCGCTCGAAAAAGAGGGAATCGCCTCGCTCCGCTACGACAAACAGGGCATCGGAGGCAGCCGTTACCAAGATCCGGAACTTTACAAACAGGAAGACCGGCTGCGCCTGGCCGACTACATCGCCGACGCCGAAGCCCTGACGGATTACCTCAAGGAGCGCGGCTTCCGAAAAATCATCCTTGCCGGGCACAGCGAAGGTTCGCTCGTCGCATTGGTCGCAGCGACCGAATCGCCCGACGTCGCGGCCGTCATCTCGCTGGCGGGAGCCGGCTATCCGATCGACGAAATCCTGCAACTCCAGCTCACCCGCGAACTGATCTCCTACAATCCCGGACTCATCCTCAACGTGCAGTCTATCCTCTCCCGGCTCAAACAAGGGAAAACGACCGAAGATATTCCCGCGATTTTACAAGGTATCTTCCGACCTTCCGCACAGCCTTACCTGATCTCGTGGATGCAATACGATCCGCGCGAAGTGATCCGGCAGGTAAAACAGCCGGTCCTGATCGTCAATGGCGACAACGACATCCAGATATCCGCCGACAACGCCGAAGCTTTGGCCCAAGCCCGGCCCGACGCCGACAAGGTCATCATCGAAGGGATGACCCACCTGCTGAAACAGAGCGAAGTGACCGATCCTCAACGGCAAAAAACGACTATTTATATGGATGCTGCCGCGCCTGTTTCCGAAAAGTTAGTGACGGTCATGGCGGATTTCATCCGCCGGATATGACCTTCTGTCGGCACGGCGAAACGTCGGCCCCGCCCCGGGGATTCCGCGCCATCGCATGCCGCCCGGGGGATAATCATCTTTTCGACGACCGGGACCGAAAAATGCCCCGGCAATACGAATTGCCGCATTTTTAGGAGCCATTGCGTTTGATTTTCTGAAAGAAAAACCTACTTTTGTAAGTTGCCTCGGAATTTTAACGAAAACCTACATACGCAATGGAACAAACCAAACCCTCTCAATCTCTGCCCGACAACGCGTACCGCGAACTCAAACCGGGCGAAGAGTACGTCCCGATGATGCCGGCCGACGCCAAGCCGAAGGAGGTCACACCCTATTCGGTCACGATGGGCCTGCTGATGGCCGTTCTCTTCTCCGCCGCCGCAGCCTATCTGGGCCTGCGCATCGGCCAGGTATTCGAAGCGGCCATCCCGATCGCCATCATCGCCGTAGGCGTCGGAAACATGCTGGGCAAAAAAAACATGCTGGGACAGAACGTCATCATACAGTCGATCGGCGCCTCGTCGGGCATCATCGTCGCCGGAGCGATCTTCACCCTGCCGGCGCTCTACATCCTCGGTTTGGAAACCGCATTCTACAAAGTATTCCTCTCGTCGGTACTGGGCGGTATCCTGGGCATCGTGCTGCTCATCCCCTTCCGCAAATATTTCGTCAAGGAGATGCACGGCAAGTACCCCTTCCCGGAGGCGACGGCCACGACCGAAGTGCTCGTATCGGGCGAAAAAGGCGGCAATCAGGCCAAGCTGCTGGCCGTAGCCGGACTGGTGGGCGGTCTGTACGACTTCGCAGCGAGTACCTTCGGCCTCTGGACGGAAGAGATCTCGACCCGCATGACGGCTTGGGGCACCCTCTGCGCCGATAAGTTCAAAACCCTGCTCAAAGTCAATACGAGTGCTGCGGTGCTCGGCCTGGGTTACATCATCGGACTGAAATATTCGGCCATCATCGCCGCCGGTTCGTTCCTGATCTGGCTGCTCGTCGTTCCGGTGGTCGGTTCGACCGCCACGGGCGCAGGCATGTCCCCCGAAGAGCTGTACCAGACCTTCGGTCGTCCGCTGGGTATCGGCGGAATCGCCATGGCCGGGCTTATCGGCATCATCCGTCAGAGCGGCATCATCAAACAGGCGATGGGGCTCGCCGTCAGCGAGTTTTCGGGCAAGAAAAAAGCCGAAACGAACGTACCGCGCACCCAGCGCGACCTGACCATGCGCACGATTCTCACTACGTTGATCGCGGCGCTCGCCACCACCTTCTTCTTTTTCCAGTTCGGCATTCTGGGCAACTGGGGGCAGACGGCCGTGGCGCTACTAATCGTCTTCGTCATCTCGTTCCTTTTCACGACGGTCGCAGCCAACGCCATCGCCATCGTCGGCAGCAACCCCGTTTCGGGTATGACCCTCATGACGCTGATCCTCGCGTCGCTGGTACTCGTAAGCATCGGCCTGAACGGTACGGCCGGCATGACCGCCGCACTGATCATCGGCGGCGTGGTCTGCACGGCCCTCTCGACCGCCGGCGGCTTCATCACCGACCTGAAGATCGGCTACTGGATCGGCACCACGCCGAAAAAACAGGAGAGCTGGAAATTCCTCGGCGTCTTCGTTTCGGCCGCTACCGTCGCAGGCGTGATGATTATTCTGAACAAAACCTACGGCTTCGGCCCCGGCAGCCCGCTGGAAGCTCCGCAGGCCAATGCCATGGCCGCCGTGATCCAACCCCTGATGCAGGGCGGAACGGCTCCCTGGGTACTCTATTTCTGCGGCGCAGTCCTCGCGCTGGTACTCACCGGCATCGGTATTCCGGCCCTTCCATTCGCACTGGGCATGTTCCTGCCCCTGCAGCTCAATCTTCCGCTGCTGATCGGCGGTCTGATCGCCTGGTTCGTATCGACCCGATCGAAAGATCAGGCGCTCAACAAGGCACGTATGAGCCAGGGTACGCTCATCGCGTCGGGCTTCATCGCAGGCGGCGCCCTGATGGGCGTAGTGGGAGCGATCCTGAAATTCGCCGACGTGGACTGGAAACTCACGCAGTGGAACAGTTCGAACGCAGCCTCGTGGGTAGGTCTGGGCATGTATCTGGCGCTTATCATCTATTTCGCCGTACATTCGCTCCGCGCTAAAAAGGAAGAATAAAAAATCAACGATATATACTATGGAACTCAAAGACAGATTTCTGAAATACGTTTCGTTCGACACCCAGAGCGACGAGTCGAGCGAAACTTTCCCCTCGACCGCGAAACAGCGGGTGCTGCTCGATTATCTGGCCGAAGAGATGAAGGCCCTGGGCCTCACCGAGGTCACGGTGGACAAGTACGGCTACGCCATGGGTACGATCCCCGCGACGCCCGGCTGCGAAAAAGCCCCCGTCATCGGATTCATCGCCCACGTGGACACCGCACCCGATATGAGCGGCGCCGACGTGAAACCGCACGTCATAGAGAATTACGACGGCAAGGACATCCGGCTGAACGCCGGCGTGACGATGAAAGTCGCGGACTTTCCGGAGCTGAGCTTCTTCAAGGGACATACGCTGATCCACACGGACGGCACGACGCTGCTGGGCGCCGACGACAAGGCGGGCGTGGCGGAGATCATGACCGCTGCGGAATATCTGCTCGCACATCCGGAGCTCCGGCACGGTAAGATCCGCATCGGCTTCACCCCCGACGAGGAGGTGGGCAGCGGCGCCGACCACTTCGACGTGGAGGGCTTCGGCGCGGCGGTGGCCTACACTGTGGATGGCGGCGAGCTGGGCGAGCTGGAGTACGAGAACTTCAACGCGGCCAACGCGGGCGTGTACTTCCACGGGGTGAACATCCACCCAGGCTCGGCCAAGAACAAGATGAAGAACGCAATCCTGATCGCTTTGGAGTTCGCGGGGATGCTGCCCCCGGCGGAGACCCCCGCCCACACCGAGGGGTATGAGGGTTTCTACCACCTCCACGACATGAAGGGCAGCGAGACGGAGGCGGAGCTGCACTACATCCTCCGCGACCATGACCGGGCCAGGTTCGAGGCCCGCAAGGAGTACCTGGGCCGGGCGGCGGACTACCTCAACGCCAAGTACGGCGCAGGCACGGTGGAGCTCGTCCTCAGGGACTCCTACTACAACATGCGGGAGCAGATTGAACCCCACATGTACCTGATCCTCCGGGCGCGGGCCGCCATGGAGGCGGCGGGGCTGGAGGGCCGGGAGCTGCTGCTGGGATATCAGGACAGCGGCGGCGGAACGGTCACCGCCGGCTGGATCGCCCGGTGAGAGAGACCGGAGGGGAGGGAGAGCCGTGGCCTGGCCCAAGATCAAAAATATCATCATCCTGATGCTGCTGGTGACCAACCTG
>ENA-ORTT01001242-ORTT01001242.1-human-gut-metagenome-genome-assembly--contig:-NODE-1242-length-26721-cov-4.880935_pt1 | contig 26721 bp, 17 predicted proteins | sample MGYA00242074_ERZ509197 | MGnify/ENA primary metagenome ERZ509197 (study PRJEB26280, sample SAMEA2338789) | human gut metagenome | biome: human gut; feature: human-associated habitat; material: faeces...
CCCAATGAGCGGCCGCAAGAATAAAGAATACAGACCAGTCATGATCACCGACCCTACCCTGTCGAGCACGCATCCGAAGCCTTCAGCGCCCAAAGCGACTAAGGTCATCCGCATCACGCCTCGCCCGGCGCTGCCCATTCCGCAGTCCGGCCCCGTTACGCGTGCGCCGCGTCCCGACGGACTTCCCGGCACGCGCTGGATCGACCGCCTTGGCCGACCGCTCACCGACCTGCGGATCTCCGTCACCGACCACTGCAACTTCCGCTGCCGCTACTGCATGCCGAAGGAAAAATATGCCCAGAACCACAACTTTCTGGCGATGACGGAGCTCCTCACCTTTGACGAAATTCTGCGTGTCTCGCGCATTGCTGTTGCCAACGGCATTGAGAAGATTCGTCTCACCGGCGGGGAACCGCTCTTACGCAAGGGCATTGAAAATCTCGTAGCGCAGCTTGCCGCTTTGCGGACGCCCGCGGGCAAGCCCATCGATCTGGCCATGACGACGAACGGATCGCTTCTCATCAAAAAGGCGCAGGCTTTGAAGGACGCCGGCCTTGGCCGAATCACGGTGAGTCTCGACGGCATCGATGAAGACATCTTTCAGAGCTTTAACGACGTAGGCTACCCCGCCGCGAAGGTACTCGAGGCCATCGACTTCGCCCGTCAGGTGGGTTTCAAGGTCAAGGTCAATACCGTTGTCAAAAAAGGCGTCAATGAAGGGGAAATCCTCAAGATCTGCGAAGTCTTCCGCGGCACCGGCGTGACGCCGCGCTTTATTGAATATATGGACGTCGGCAATGCCAACGACTGGCGCATGGACGAAGTGGTCCCTTCACGCGAAGTCGTGGCACGCATTGCCCAACGCTGGCCGGTGGAATCGCTTTCACCCACAGCGCCCGGCGAAACTGCCGCACGCTGGCGTTACTTGGACGGCGGCGGCGAATTCGGCGTCATCAGCTCCGTCACGCGGGCCTTCTGCCGTACCTGCTCACGCGTGCGCCTCTCAATGGAAGGGCGCCTTTACCTCTGTCTTTTTGCCTCGATCGGCTGCGACCTGCGCACCATGCTTCGCGGCGGCTGTACGGACAGCGAACTCGAGACTGCCATCGGCCGAATCTGGTCCGCGCGAGAAGACCGCTACTCGGAACTGCGTTCCATGGGAGCGGCGCCGAGTCGTCAGAAAGTCGAAATGAACTATATTGGCGGCTGATACCGCCGCCCATTGAATAAATAGATCATTTTCGATTGTTTTCAGAGAAATTTGCCATTTTATTGGTAAATATCGGTCTGCATCCGACTTCTCAATTAGGCGATCTCCCTCGGCTGACCGCAATCGGGCCCTATACTTCACAGGCTCAGCATGGGCGAGGAGTCGGTTTTGAGGACTCTTCGCGCCTGCCGTCCCTCAAAAACACGCGTCCTCCTGAACCCGATCAGGATCGGGAGACGTCCGCTAACAAACAAAAAGCTACCAAGAGAGCGCGCGAGTCCTATGTTTTCCAATCCTACAGCCGTCACCTTCATCGGCTACCTCATCGTGATGGTCGGCGTCGGCGTCTTTGCCTATTACTACACCCGCAGCTACACCGACTTTATTCTCGGCGGACGCAGTCTCGGAGGCTTTGTGACCGCGCTTTCCGTCGGCGCTTCCGATATGAGCGGCTGGCTGCTGATGGGACTCCCCGGCGCCGTTTTCCTCTTTGGCGTTTCTCAAAGCTGGATCGCTATCGGGCTTATTCTGGGTTCATGGCTCAACTGGCGATTTGCCGCTGCACGACTGCGCGTCTATACCGAAAAAGCGCATAACTCCCTGACGCTGCCCGATTATCTGACGCATCGGTTTGAAGACAAGTCCAACGCTCTTCGCATCATTGCCTCTGCCGTCATTCTCATCTTCTTTACGATCTACTGCGCATCAGGCGTCGTCGCAGGGGCCCGCCTCTTTGAAAACACCTTCCACATGGAATACGAAACCGCACTCATCATTGGTGCGGCAGCGACGATTCTTTACGTGTTCATCGGCGGCTTCCTCGCGGTCAGCTGGACCGACACCATTCAAGCGGCCATCATGTGCGTTGCACTCGTCGTCACCCCGATTGCCGTCATGTACGACGCGGGCGGCTTTTCTGCGACGACAGCACGTCTGGCAGAAATCAACCCGAGCATGCTCAACATGATGGAAGGTCAGACGGTTATCGGCGTCATCAGTCTTCTGGCATGGGGACTCGGTTACTTCGGGCAGCCGCATATTCTCGTGCGCTTCATGGCCGCCAAATCCATCAAGGTGATTCCGAATGCCCGCCGCGTCGCCACGCTGTGGATGCTCTTTTGCTTGGCGGGCGCTGTGGGCGTGGGCTTCTTCGGTGCTGCGTACTTCTCGCTCCACCCGGATGTAGCGGGCCTTGTCAAGGAAAATCACGAACGTGTCTTCATTGTTCTCTCCTCGCTCCTCTTTAACCCCTGGATCGCCGGTCTGCTGATGTCAGCCATTCTTGCGGCCGTTATGTCCACGCTTTCCTGCCAGCTGCTCGTCTGCTCCTCCACCCTGACGCAGGACTTCTACCGCAGTTTCCTTCGCCCCAAGGCCACACAGCGCGAACTCGTCTGGGTAGGCCGCGCCATGGTGCTCGCCATTTCGGTGGTCTCTGTCTGGATGGCAAGCGACCCTTCGAGCCTGGTGCTCTCACTGGTCTCTTACGCCTGGGCTGGCTTTGGCGCAGCCTTTGGTCCCGTGATTCTCATCTCCCTCTGGTGGAAGCGCATGACCCGCATGGGCGCGCTCTGCGGCATGGTGGTGGGTGCCGCCACGGTGCTCATTTGGAACCATTTCGCTTGGTTTGGGCTCTATGAAATCATTCCCGGATTCCTTTTTGCCTCGATTGCGATCTATCTCGGCAGCATGCTTGACCGCAAACCTGATGGCGAAGTGACTGAAACCTTCGACGCCGTAGAGGCTGAAGTGAAGGCCGCAGGCGTGCGTTAAATTTCCCCGCGTGCGCAGCGGCGCACGCAGCATCGCCTCCCAAAGCCCGGCGTTCAAGCGAACGTCGGGTTTTGTCGTTTCAGAAGTGTTGACATTTTTTATTCGTTCAGAGCTTGACCCCGGCAGCAGGAAACTAGGATAGAACCCTTAAGAACAAATAGATAGTCTGCAGTTTTTGAATTTTTGCACTGACTATGCTTCTACTTAACCCTTAGGTCAATCGATGCAGTTTCCTTCATTCCGCATCGATCATTTCAACGATATCAACAGCATATTTAGGATAAAAAATCATGGCTGTTCAATACTTCTCACGCAGCGCGCGCACCCGCACCATCCGCCTTTCGTCCGTTTTTGCAATCATTGCGGCGGCCGGGATTGCCGCGGCTGGTTCGATTAACGTGCAGGCACGGGATTTAACGGCGGCTGTGAACTCCAACTTCTCGTCACTGGACTCCTGGGACACGATCGACAACTTGTCGCGTGCAGTTTCGGGTTCCATCTACGAAGGGCTCTACCGGTTCGACACCAACCTCACGCCTCAGCCGCAGCTCGCCGAGTCCTATACCGTGTCCGACGACGGCTTGGTCTACACCTTCAAGCTCCGCCCGAACGTCAAGTATCAGGACGGCTCAGACTTCACCGCTGAAACGGTCAAGATGAATTTCGACCGCGGCATGAATCCCGCTTCCAAGCTTTCCCGCCGCACTTTCTTCTCCTTCGTGGACAAGGTAGAAGCCGTTGATCCGCTTACCGTCCGCTTTACGCTTAAGCACCCCACTGCCGGCTTCATTGCTCGACTCTCCAACGGTACGGCCTCAATGGTCTGCCCGAGCCTGCTCAAGAAAGCGGCGGCTGCCGGGGATGCTGCAGCCGCCAAGAAGGTAACGGCCTATGAAGCCTGCGGCACTGGCCCCTATATGCTCAAGCACTTTGAACCCACCGAAGTGCTCGAAGTGGTAAAGAACCCCAACTACCGCGTCGCGGGACTGCCGAAATTCGACAGTCTTCGCTGGGTGCCTGTTGCTGAAAACTCCACCCGCGCCATGATGCTTCGCACCGGTGAAGCGCAATTCATCTGGCCCGTGCCGGCGGAACAGGTGAAGGCACTCGAAGCCGACGGCAAGCTCACCATTCAAAAGACGCCTTCCGTAGTGACCCGCTACATCTCCATGAACGAGACGAAGAAGCCCTTTAACGACGTGCGCGTACGCAAGGCCATCAGTCTTGCCATCAACCGCAATGCACTCATCAAGGTGGCCTATAACGGGCTGGCGGTGCCCTCCACCGGCTATCTGCCCCCGCAGATTGAGGGCGCCGTCAACTATGGCGCCTTCCCGTATGACCCCAAGGCTGCTCGCGAACTTCTGAAGGAAGCGGGCTTCCCGGATGGCTTCCATGCGACGCTCTGGTCGGCCTACAACGACGGCAAGACACTTAAAACGCTGCAGTTCCTGCAGCAGCAGCTCGCTCAAGTCGGCATCCACGTCGAGACCCGCGCACTTGAAGCCGGCCAGCGCTCTCTTATTTACAGCGCCCAGACACCGGCCGACAGTCAGCATCAGCTTTATCTGATCGGCTGGACCAACTCTGCCGCGGAACCCGACTGGGGTCTGCGTCCGCTGCTCGACAGCCGCAGCGCGCCGCCGGTCTTGAATAATGATTCCTATTACAAGAATCCGAAGGTCGACGAACTCTTCGATCAGGCAGCAGCCGAACCCAATCCGCAAAAGCGCGTCGCGCTTTATAAGGAACTTCAGGATACCGTCAATGCCGACAGTCCCTGGGCGCCCCTTGTTTTCGAAATGATGACGGCAGGCTCTGTCAAGCCGCTCAAGAACTTTGCCGTGCTCCCCGACGGAAGCTTCGACTTCTATCAGGCGGGTTGGCAGGAATAAGTTCTAGTCCGCTCAAGGTGAATTAGGTTTACGAGGGACGTTTGCTGCCATGGCAAGCGTCCCTTTTCCTTTTGCAAAGTCTCAGAAATCTCTGCGTTCTTGAGAAATACCGCTCTCACCTCCGCGCTAGAATGGCGGGTTCCTTTTTCTCATTGCTCTACCTGTGCAGCATTGTCTGCTGCGTCCATCGCCGTCATGTCCAACACCAATCCGCTCGTTGCCCAGCTCATCAAGCTTCTCCCCTTCCTCGGACGCAATGTCTGCTACAGCGATCGGGAGCTTGCCATGAAGCGCTTCCGCAGGATGCTCGCCGAACAGCCGAACGCCTTCCTGGATGCCTACGACGCGGCGATGGCGGAAATCCGCAAGATCTACCCCCACGAAAGCGCCGACTTGATTGACAGTGCCGCGCTCTCGGAGTTGGAAGATCAGGCGGTCGCCGAAACGAAAAGCGACGGCACAACGATCGCCGTTTATGCAGCGGGCTTTTTTGCCTACGGATTGGAAAATCAGCCGCTCGCGAGCGAGCTGCTTGAACCCGAAGACGGCGAAAAGCTTCGCGAACTGCTTTACCGCGAATATTTTGACGAATCCAATGCTCAGATTCGCATCTATGAGCATCTCATTCCGCTCAATCACCTGATCATTGCCAATCCCGATGAAAGTCAGCGGTTTCTCGAAGTGATGGCCACGGCGAAATCTCATTTCGTACCGACAGCGCCGTCAGTCGACTACCCTGGCGTATCGGCCAACTATGACGAAGAGGACGACAGCGACATTGCCGCCCGCTTCCGCGTCGTACTCTTCACGGTCAAGCAAAAGGACGCTTCTAAGCCGATGCAGAAGACGCCTTTCCGCTTTAACGGCTTTGCGGTGCCCAAGGGTGAAAACATCTCGCTCTCAAACGACATGATTCTCGCTACGCCTTGGGGCGCAGAATTTTCCGCCCTCATTTCCCGCCGCTGCGGACGCGGGCTGCGTTATGCCGTCACTGAACCCTACCTTCTCAACGATACGGTTCGTCAGCTCGATTACGTCGTAGGCCTCAAGCGTGTCATGGTGGCCTTCACGCGTACGGCGCTAGACGCCAATGTCAACCCCGAAGATCTGATTGTGAGTTTCGGCGCCTTCACCGATCCGGTGCGCGGGTATTCGGAGCTGCGCGTTGCTTTTGCGCTCCCCAGCGCCCCGGATGAACTCATCAACGGCGTGCCGATTCCGCTGCCGTCGCCCATGACGGAACAGTCGGCTGAAGAGCTCGCTAAATTGGTACGCGCTTCGTTTGAATTTGAAGGCATTCGCTTCCGCCACCCGGTCGGTGAGCTTTGCCCGCTGCTCGTTGCCGAACCGGACTCCATGGACCGGCTCTATAACTCCATCCACAATCTTCAGCGCCCGCTCATTAAGCCGGACTCTACGCCCAAACCCAGCATTCCAAGCATGCTCCTTAACTGAGAAGCGTACCGGCACTTCACCTTTTTGAGCTCTCCTAGCAGGCGGACCAACGGGCTGAAGACTGCCATGACCCGCCCGGCAGCCAGCGCCATTCTGACCAACAAACGTCAGAAATAAAGCGAGGCGCAAGCTGACGGCGGAATTTTCACGCAGTACAGGAAGGAATGGGCTGACGCCCATTCCCTCTCAATAGGCATGACTCAGTGCGTCAAACTCATGCCGCAATGGTCTCTTGGGAAGCGTTCTCACCAGCGATCTGACCGAAGACGAAGCAATCGAGCACAGCATTGCCTCCGACTCGGTTCGTCCCATGGATGCCGCCGGTAATTTCGCCTGCGGCGTAGAGTCTTGGAATGACTGCTCCCGTCCAGTCAAGTACCTGCGCCTTGACGTTGGTGTTGAGACCGCCCATTGTGTGGTGAACGGTCATGCCGGTATAACAAGCCCAGAAGGGGCCTTGATCGATGCGCTTCGTCAAATTAACTGCAGTCTTGCCAAAGTCCTCGTCTTTTTGGTTCTTCACATAGACGTCGTTATAGCGCTTGATCGTCTTCTCCAGACCATCCGGATCGACGCCCATCTTCTGCGCAAGTTCGCGGATCGTCGGAGCCGTCCAAGCCTCGCCTGCTTCGATGCCCTTCATAATTGCCGCACGGTTTACTTCATCGTAGGAGGTGAAGTTTTCGTTGTCGCAGACCGTATAGGCGTAGCGTTCAGGTGTGCCGAGCACAGCGTCACGAATCACATCGCGTCGGGCGCCTTCATTAACAATACGGGCACCGCGCTTGTCAACATAGATGGAACCGTTGACGTTAAAGTTGAGCAACAGCTTCATCTTCTTGCCTGCCGGAGCACCCGGCGTCGATTGGATGAAATCCATGCCTACGAGATAACCGCCCACCCGGACGGCTGCCATTGCAACTTCGCCCGTCGCTCCGGGCAGATTGTCGGTACCAAGACCTGCAACGCGCGGATCATGGAGTTCGCGCAGGTATTTGTTGGCGCTGAAACCGCCGGCAGCGAGAACAACACCGCGGGTAGCACGAATACGCTTGATTTCTCCCTTCGCGTTCTTTGCGACCACACCAAGCACATCACCTTCAAAAGGTTTCTCGCGAATAATTTCCTCAACACCCATGCCGGTGCGCACTTCTACGCCGAGCTCCTTTGCGGCCTTGGAAAGCACCGTCCCGTAGCCTTGTCCCTTAGGCAGCGCCGGAACGTGCGAACGCGGATAGAGCGCACCAAAAATCTGAATCACCTTGGGTTTGAATTGCATGCCAAGACTCTCGAGCCACTCGATCGTCGGATACGCATTGCGGCAAAGCACGTCCACGCGATCTTTCTGCCCGCGGAAGTCGCCGGCTTCAAGCGTCTGCTCTGCATGGTGCTGCCAAGAATCCTTGATACCTTGCTTCGGCTGGCGAACCGGGTCGGCCGCGTTGATGAAACCTTGAGAGATGAGTGTATTGCCGCCAGGGAAATTCAGCTTCTCAAGCACCACAACGTGCTTGGCGCCTTTTTGTGCAGCCTTGACTGCGGCTGCCATGCCGGCTCCGCCGGCTCCGACAACGATGATTTCATAAGTTTCGTCCCACTGATCGGTTTGAGCTGCACGAACTGCGCTCGGGAGCACGGCAGCGGCAGTTACAGTGGAAGCAGAAGCAAGCTTCAAGAGACTGCGGCGGGAGATGGTTTTTTCGTTCATAGCGGTCCTCTCAAAAAAACATGACGCGGAGGCTAAAGCCTGCCTGTTATCTTTGATCCGTCCGCATTTTTGCCCGCAGCCTTACGCACGTAAGATGACTTCGGTCAGTGTCCCGTGTCGAAGTGCTCACCTCTGCCAAACCGCCTTGATATCAGGCATCAGCAGTGCGAGCTCTTTAGCGGTGTGAATGCCGAATTTGCGGTATATCCGGGCTCGATGTCCCTCAACCGTACGTTCAGAAAGCGAAAGCTTATCTGCGACCTGCTCATCGGTCTCGCCGTTAAGAAAATATCCCAGTACGTCGAGTTCGCGCGCCGAAAGAAGTCTCAGCCTTTCACGCACGCCTTCTCCGCCGGCGACACCCGCACGGCGCAGAAAATCACAATGAACAGCTGCAGCGATAGACTCCAGAAGTATTTCATCGTTCACGGGTTTAATAAGAAAGTCGACCGCTCCCCGCTTGAGACTCGAAACCGCCACATCAATATCGGCATGCCCCGTCAGAAAGATGGTGGGCAGCATCAGACCTCGACGAAGCATTTCGTTCTGGAGTTCGAGTCCCGTCATCAGAGGCATACGCACGTCAAGAACAAGACACCCGGGACGCCTGACGTCATCCTCAATGAGAAAGGCTCGTGCGTTCGGATAAGTTTTTGCCGTCCACCCTTCAATACGCAGCATTAAAGCAAGTGCCTCACGCACATCGATTTCATCATCAATGATCCGCACGAGAGCGGATTCTTTTTCTGCGGCAGCTACCTGTTCGGCTGCATCAGGGAGCGACTGCGTCATTTTTCTGGTTCTCCGAATGGTGATGTATCTGATGTGTCATATCCACAACGGCAAAGGAAACACATACCTTCAGTCCTCCGCCCGCTTCTGCAGCAATGGCCTCAAAGCTCAGCTTTGCCAAGTGTCTCTCAACGATTGAGCGACAGATGAGAAGTCCCAAACCCAGACCATTTTCCTTTTCGGATCGCCCAGATTCAGTTAGCCGCGAAAGCGCCTCTGAAGAAAGAACTGAACCAGAATTTTCAACACTGAGCTCTGCACGTTCCTGCGCAGCAATCCGCTTCACGGTGATGCGTATTGGGGCGATCCCTAGACGGGAAAGGCGGAGCAAAAGCGACTCACGCTCATCGTCGGGCATTGCGCAAAGCGCCTCGTCCGCATTCTTGAGAAGGTTGCGAACGAGTATCCGAAGCTCAACCGGATCGCCCTGGATCATAATGGGATCCGGGGCATCCAACACTGCCGCATGAGTGAGTCGGCGCGACTCTTCAAGTTCACTCAAAGCATCACGCACGACTGCCGTGAGATCTATATTTTGCCCCCGTTTTGCCCCCTGTTTGGCGTACTTTCTTACCCGCTCAAGGATCTCTGCGGCATGAGTAATTTGTTTCTGCAGACCGCCGACACATTCCTCTACGAGTTTTCGATCCGGATCGGGCTTCTTCATGAGCACTCCGAGACTTCTCGTGAGATATCGCATGACTGAAAGCGGCTGTCCAAGCTCATGCGCAAAAATAGACGACAGCTCTCCGACAACCGAGACGCAGTGCATGCGATCGAGCTTGTCGGCGGCCTTCCTTGCCTGTACTTCGGCAATCCGCTCGCGATCCCATGCTTTCTCCAGTTCGGCAGTACGCTGACGAACCAACGTTTCAAGCCGCAGCCAATGCAGGATCCACGCAAACGCAAGTGCTGCAGCGAGCATCAAAAACGGCCAGGAGACTTTAAGAAAGCCTCTGAGCGTCCATTCGCGCAAATAGGCATAGGGCCCAATTCTGAGTGTCTTTAAGAGATCATTGACGCGCGCATAGTCGGTTGCAAAGGAAACCTCAAAACCCGACGGCGTACTTTTCGGGTCCAGCGACAGCAGCGCCGTCGCAACGTGGCGGGTCAGAATGGGCGGCGTGTGAGACGTCACCGCAAAGGTCCAACCGGGGTACATGTCGGTGGAATAACGGCACCCTAAACGTTCAGCACGGGGACCAGTACGTTCATTAATCACGCGCAGCTTTCCCTGCCACTGCGGGTTGCGCCGCTCCATTGCTTCGAGCATGCATGCACGAAGGAAACCGACATCCGCCTTGCCAGACAATACATTCTCCACTACTTTCTGCGGCTTACTGTCGGTGAAGATCGTTCGACGGAAAAAACTATCCGGATCGTATCCAGCTTTGGCAATCTCACCCATGCCAATCTGATATGTCATGAAATTTCGAGGATCCGTGGCCGAAGCCGTTCGGTGCTCGAGGTCTGCAATCGTCTGCAGATCCGTACGTGAATTCCTCACGAAGATCACACCAGCAACACACTGATTAGGATCGGGGAAACTCGACGACACAATCGTTCCAATATCTCGTACGCCATAAGGGCGCATTTCAACAAAGAAGCCCGAACTTCCGAGAAAAAATTCCACTTCTCCCTTGCGAACAGCCTCTGCGAGATCTTTGGTTTTGTAATATCGCGGTTCAATCACAATCCCAGGCGTTGAAGCCTGTAAATGCTTGAGCACAGTGGCCTGGATATCCTCCACACGGCTGAGATAAGAGGATTCAAATTCGAAATCAAGAAGTCCCAACCGCACCTTCGTCCCAGAGGACGATGCTGTCGGATCGCCGGAAACAGCGTCGACACGGTCAGAAAGAATTGAATCCGCGGCGACAGCATCGATATCGGGGAAACCTAAAAGCGTCGAAAAAACAAGCGACAGAAAGACTAAGCGCTTCGTGAGCGGCATCAACTTACGCACGTAAAGGTGTTTCCAATAATGGAACAGCATTCTGAAACCGATATACAAATGATCGCCAAGCTTTTTTAACCTAAGGTCTATTGTTGGCCAAATGCACTCTGCTCTGCAACGGGAGAAATTTACCGCGGCAAACTGCACGGTGCTATCGAGTCAACTTGCTTTTCACGCCATGCAACGCCGTCGATTCCTTGAAAACTCCGCACTTGCGAGTCTGCCGCTTTTTTCGTCCCTAGCGCTCCTCCCGGGCTGTGCAGTCTATGAGCGAAATATTCATTCTGATGACCGCCCTAGCTCAGATGCACCTGCCGGACGATTCCGAGGAGTGCGTCAGCCTGATACCGGCATTCAGGTTTATCTTAGCATACCGTTCATGAAAAATCCGTATGAGCCTGTGCGGCGCTTTCTTGCCCCGCAGCCCATGGAACGGATCGCCGATACGCTCGACTGCGTTAAGCACGGAGCTCTTCCGCTTCAGCCCGGCCCCGACGGCGTCGTGATCGGCGGCGACGGTCCGCTCTGCCTCAATATCTGGGTTCCGCGCGACGCCACACCGCGGAGCCGGTTTCCCGTCATGGTTTGGGTGCCTGGGGGCGGTTCCATTCGCTGTGCGCAAAACGATGAGCGATTTGACGGAACGCATTTTGCTGTCCACGGCTGCATTCTGGTTACGCTCGCCTATCGCGTGAACATTGACGGGTTCCTCAAAATCCGCGGCGGCGACTCGAATCTGGGCGTACGCGACATCATCATGGGACTGCGCTGGGTGAAGGACAATATCGCGGCATTCGGCCAGTCTGCCGGCGGCACGCACCTGGTCGACGTTATTGCATCCCCCTATGCGCAAGGGCTCCTTCGCGGGGCAATCATTCAGAGCCCCTCCGCTGTCGCCCAATGGCGCTCCGACGCACAGGCCGATCGGGCCGCCGAGTTCGTTGCTCAAGGTCTTGGAGCGGAACCTACGCGTGAATCGCTTGCCAAAGTGCCGTTCGAAAAACTATCTGACTTACCGAAAATTGCTGGACGCCTGGCTGCAGATCCAGAATGGGCCAAATTCACTGACGGCAATGTCTCGCTTTTCAAAGGCTGGATAGATCAGGACATCATCCCAGAACTTCCTGTCGACGCACTGCGAAAAGGGGCTGCCCGAAAAATGGCCTTCATCGTAGGGTCCACTTCTTCGGAGTGGAGGTACTACATCGTCCCAAACGGTGCGATTGCGAAAAAGAATCGAGCTTCAGCCGCCGCTCTCATCGCCGGCGCCAATCGGCCAGAAACGGTGCTCGAAGCTTATGCACGAGTTAATCGAGGAAAAACCTGGGGGGATTGTTTTGCGCAGATTCAGAGTGATCTGATTTTCCGTATGCCTTGCGTGAAACTTGCAGAATCACTCGCCGCAGGCGGCGCTCAAATCTGGACGTACGACTTTGCCTGGGAAAGTCCGGTCAAAGGCAAATCCGGCGCATCACTCGGCGCCGCCCACACCGTGGATGTTCCGTTTGTCTTCCAAAACCTGTCCGCTCCGCGAGCGGTGCGGACCATCGGAGAGAAGCCGCCGCAAGCGCTTGCACAGGCAATGCACAGCGCCTGGCTGACCTTCGCGAAAACCGGCTGCGCGCCCTGGACGCCTTTCTCTCTCGATACTCGCAGAGCCATGCGTTTTGATGCCAAGAGTCAGGAAGTTTCCGATCCCTGGGCCTTTGAAAGACTCACTTTGCCGGCAAGGTGAGTACAGCCCCAAGCATTCTCAGCCGTGAGGCCGCCAAAGCTTTCGACGGATGTAAAAACGTCGACAGACAAAAAGAGGACCCGAAAAAATCCCCAGAAAGTAATCTCACCTTCTGGGGAACAATTCTGCGTGCGAGTTTTCTTTCTCGCGTCAGCTGAAATTACTTCGCTGCGGGCTTCTGAGCGCCGGAGATATCCGGATGGCCGGCGGGAAGTTCCTGCTTACCATCAATTTTCGGATGACCGGCAGGGAGATTCTCCATGTCGATTTTCGGATGGTTGGCAGGCATCTGAGCACCGGGTTCAATCGGCGTCTTAGCCTTGGCCTTTTCCGAATCCTTCACGATCTGCTCTTCACGGATAGGCACCTTCTGTTCGCCGTAGAGCAGATCCGGGCGCACGTCAGCGATGATCGCCTCTTCAGGCGCACCGGCCGAAAGCATGCCGCAGAAAACCATCGTCTGGTTTTCATAAGGCTGCACATGGAAGGCGCGTTCCGACGCGCCGAGATCCGGATATTCGTAATTCTGCGGGTGCGTATAGGCCTTCCATTCCTTTTCATCGTTCTTGCGCAGCATGCGGTTCGCGTGCGCAGACATATGTCGGGAGTCGACGGCTTCCCAATCGATGCCCTTGAGCTTATCGACTACGCTCTTCCAGTCTTCTTTGACGATCAGCCCCCAGAAATGCGTGTGCATATCCGGAACGCCGACATAGCGGATGATTTCATCATTGAAGACGTAGCCCGTCACCGTGAGGCCCGAGTCCTTAAAGGGCTTCTCAAACATCACGACGTCAAGCGGCTGCTTTTCCACCTTTAGATAAGCACGGCTGCCGTCGCGAATCTTGAGCGACTCGGGAATATTTTTATCTTTGGCGATCGCATCAAAATACGTTGCACGGCAGGTCGAAAGAGCCGTCAGAAGCTGCGAGTTCGCAGCTTGGGCGGAAGGCAGCAGGGTGAGTGCGGCGCCGGCAGCGGCGAGCGCTGAAACCAAAAACTTCACAATGGGTCTCCTGAGTGGCATGGTTTTATTGATTGCCTGCCATTCTTAACCTCTGCGCTTGCGTCTTTCTTAAGGTACGGGTTTATGCGCAGAAAACCTGCCATTTCAGAAAATACAAAAAAGGCCCGAACGAGTGACTCCTATCACTCATTCAGGCCAAACAAAGCGGGCCCGAAGCACCTCACAACGTTTCTGACCCACTTTGGGGGAATCGCTGATCGGCCTCTTCGGATGACGGCGGGAGTCATGCTCACCGCCGCCTCACCTCAAGGGTCGCTCAAGGGGATTTTCCGCTTCATCTTTGAGACCCTGCTGTTAAGCAGACTGCTCTGCCTTCGCTTTTTCCACGTCGAAGGTAAAGTCTTCGCCAGCAGTCCCCACCTTGACGGTGTCGCCCGGCGCAGCTTTGCCTTCGAGCAGGAGCCGAGCAATGCCGTTCTCGATGCGGTCCTGAATTGCGCGGCGCAGCGGACGAGCGCCGAACTGCGGATCGAACCCCACCTTGGCGATTTCGTCGAGCGCGGGTTCCGTCACATCCAGACCGATCTGCTGAGCGGTCATGCGTTTGCGGAGCTGCTCGAGCTGGATCTCAGCAATCTTGCGCACGTTGGCTGCGTCAAGGCTGTTGAAGACCACAATCTCGTCAATACGGTTGACGAACTCAGGACGGAAGTGCGCACGCACCTCCTGCATCACAGCGGACTTGATCTTGTCCTGCGGTTCGCCCTGCATTTCCTGAATCTCAGCCGAGCCAAGGTTCGAGGTCATGACGATTACGCAGTTCTTGAAGTCCACCGTGCGGCCCTGACCGTCCGTCATGCGGCCGTCGTCAAGCACCTGCAGCAATACGTTGAAGACATCCGGATGAGCCTTTTCGACTTCGTCGAGCAGGATCACCGAATAGGGCTTACGCCGCACGGCTTCCGTCAAGTAGCCGCCTTCTTCGTAGCCGACATATCCCGGAGGCGCACCGATCAAACGAGCAACGCTGTGCTTTTCCATGAATTCCGACATATCGATGCGGATCATCGCCTCGTCGGTATCAAAGAGGAATTCTGCGAGTGCTTTCGTCAGCTCGGTCTTGCCGACACCCGTCGGGCCAAGGAAGAGGAAGCTGCCGTACGGGCGGTTGGGATCCGAAAGACCAGCACGGCTTCTCAGAATGGTTTCCGTGACGCGCTTGACCGCTTCATCTTGACCGATAACACGCTTTTCAAGCGCATCGGCCATATGCAGCAGCTTCTGGCGTTCGCCTTCCATCATCTTCGAAACCGGAATACCGGTTGCGCGGCTCACCACCTCAGCGATTTCCTCAGCGCCTACGCTCGTGCGCAGCAGCTTCGGACCGCCTTTTTCAGTCTTCTCAGTATCCTTCTCGGCCTTTTCCGCACGCTTGAGCTTTTCTTCGAGCTTGGGCAGTACGGCGTACTGAAGCTCTGCGAGCTTCTCGTACTGAGCCTGACGACGGTACTCATCCATCTGACGGCGGACGCGGTCGATCTCATCGCGCACGCTCTTTTCACCAAGCGCTTCGCTCTTTTCCTTCTTCCAGACCTCTTCGAGGTCGGCGTACTCGCGCGAAAGTTTTTCGATTTCGGCTTCAATCGCAGCGAGACGCTTCTTGGAGGCGTCATCCGTTTCCTTCTTCATCGCTTCGCGCTCGATCTTTAACTGGATCAAGCGGCGGTCAAGCTTATCGAGGGCTTCGGGCTTGCTGTCGATTTCCATCTTCACGCGGGCAGCCGCCTCATCGATCAAGTCAATGGCCTTATCGGGCAGGTAGCGGTCGGTAATGTAGCGATGCGAAAGTTCAGCAGCTGCGACAATGGCCGGATCGGTAATCTCCACACCGTGATGGGCTTCATACTTTTCCTGCAGGCCGCGCAGAATAGCGATGGTATCTTCAACCGAAGGCTCATCGACAAACACTTTCTGGAAGCGGCGTTCAAGCGCAGCGTCCTTTTCGACGTACTTGCGGTATTCGTCGAGCGTCGTCGCGCCAATCACATGAAGTTCGCCGCGGGCGAGTGCGGGTTTAAGCATATTGCCCGCATCCATGCTGCCCTCGGTTTTGCCGGCGCCGACGACCGTATGAATTTCGTCGATGAAGAGAATGATTTTCCCTTCCTGAGCCGTCACTTCCTGAAGGAGCTTCTTCAGACGCTCTTCAAACTCACCGCGGTACTTCGCACCGGCAATCAAACCCGCCATATCGAGCGAGAGAATCACCTTGTTGCGCAAGGTATCGGGCACTTCATTGTTGACGATTCGCTGAGCAAGGCCTTCCACGACGGCGGTCTTACCAACACCGGGTTCGCCGATCAGCACGGGGTTGTTTTTCGTGCGGCGCTGCAGAATCTGCATCGTGCGGCGAATTTCATCATCGCGGCCGATCACCGGATCAAGCTTGCCCTGACGAGCACGCTCGGTGAGGTCAATCGTGTATTTCTTGAGCGCTTCACGCTGATTTTCCGCGTCGGGATTGTCGGCTTTGTCCGTACCGCGCACGGCTTTGATGGCCTCTTCCATTGCACGGCGTGTAAGCCCGGCCTCTTTGGCCAGACGTCCGGCTTCGGTCTTGTCCTCGGTAAGGGCAAGCAGCGCCATTTCCGTCGAAATGTATTCGTCACCCGCCTTCATGGCCTCTTTTTCCGTGAGGTTCAAGAGGTTCATCAAGTCGCGCGAAATCTGAACATCGCCGCCCTGCCCCGTCACTTTGGGCAGACGGTCAACGGCATCCTTCACGTCACGTTCGAGGCGTCCGACATTCACGCCGGCGCGCTCGAGCAGACTGCGCGTAGACCCTTCCGTATCGGCGAGCAGAGCGGCGAGCAGGTGCAGGGGTTCCATGAACTGATTGTCATGAGCCAGCGCAATCGACTGCGCACTCCCTATGGCATCCTGAAACTTCGTCGTTAACTTGTCTTGACGCATATATAAAAACTCCTTTGGAGAGGTCCCGCCTTGACGAAGCCCTTTTGTAGGGTTCCGCCGGGGTTCCTCCCGAACATAGCTTCTATATGGGGTCAACACCGATTAGAAACAAGGGCGCCGATTCCAGGAAACGGCGCCCATTAACGAATGGTTTCACTTTCAAGTTGACGCAGAGTGTGTTTTCTGTCTACACGAGCCACCGCTCTCGCGCCTTGTCGTCGCTCTCGCGGGCATCAACCCAGCGTTCACCGTCCGGCGTCTGCTCCTTCTTCCAGAAAGGCGCCTCGGTTTTGAGCCAGTCCATGATGTATTCACAGCCGGCAAATGCGTCGCCGCGGTGCTCGGCCGAGGTGAGACAGAGCACGATTCTGTCACCCACCTTCAGTTCGCCCACGCGGTGCACAACAATCACATCCACCAAATGAAAGCGTTCGCGCGCGGCGGCCGCGATCTTCGCGAGTGACTTTTCAGTCATGCCCGGATAGTGTTCGAGCGTCATGCGCGACACCGCTGCACCGTCATTCTTATTGCGCACCAAGCCCACAAATGACGCTACGCCGCCTGCCGACGGACTCTCACGCATGATGCGGAACAGTTCTTCGTCCAGCGAAAAATCTGCCTCACCCACTCGGATGTCGGTAATGGCCATCTCAGCCCCCGGTCACCGGCGGGAAGAAGGCGACTTCATCGCCCTCTTTGACGACTGCATCATCACCGGCAAGCTCTTGATTTACCGCCGCGCGAATGCGTTTGAGGTTGCGAAAGGCATGGGCCCACACCTCTCCCTTGGCGATCAGGGCTTCGCGCACTTGAGCAACAGAGGCCGCATCACCAGCCAGCTCAACGGTTTCCGTACCGGTGCCGACCGCATCACGCAGACTGGCAAAAAAGATGACCTTGACCTTCATGAATTTTCCTTCTTATAAGGATGACAGGGTTTTCCCGCAATCTTAAGCAAAGAACTGTGCAAAGGGGTAATAGTGCACCACATCTCCGCGATAGATGACCGCCCCCGACGGAATGTCGACCAGACCATCTGCCCATGCGCAGCTCGAAAGCACCTGCGAATTCTGCGTGTGATAGATATCCAGCCCGCCCTCTGCGTTGCGCCGCACGCGAACGAATTCCTCACGGTCGCCAGCCTTGAGCCAGTCAAAATCCGCCCGGATCTTCATCGGCGTGAGATCCACTTCCTTCAGTCCCATACGACGCAAAAGGAAGGGGCGCGCCATCATCAGCAGCACAACGAAGCCTGAAACCGGGTTGCCCGGAAGCCCTACAAAAGGAACGTCCTTTACTTCGCCAAATGCCAGCGGCTTGCCGGGCTTGAGCTTCACGCGCCACAGATCGATGCGGCCGAGCGCTTCAACGGCGGGCTTAATGTGATCTTCTTCGCCCACCGACATGCCGCCCGTCGTGAGAATCACGTCCGACGTTTCCGCAGCGTGCTCGAAGGCGCGCTTGGTGGCCTCCAGGCTGTCCGGAACGCTGCCAAGGTCCGTCACCTCGCAGCCCAGAAGCTGCAGGATGCTGCGCACCATGAAGCGGTTGGAGTTGTAGATGCCGCCCGGAGGAAGCGGTTCGCCGGGCTGCACAAGTTCGTCGCCGGAAAAGAAGACCCCGACGCGCAGCTTCCGGAACACCGTCACATATGCTCGGCCAATCGAGGCAGCCATACCAATGGCTCCCGGCGTCAGGCGGTCGCCCACGTGAAGAATGACGCTGCCGGCCGCCACGTCGGAGCCTTGACGGCGTACCCAGGCGCCGATCTGCGGAGTCTGCGAAAAGGCGACAACATCACCCTCACGACTCACGTCCTCCTGCGGCACCACCGTATCCGCTCCCGGCGGAAGCGGTGCGCCGGTAAAGATGCGCGCACACGTTCCCGGCAGCAGCGGACCGCCGATTTTGCCCGCAGCAATGCGTTCTGCCACCGGCAGGCGCACCGGCGCATCCTGCGAAGCCGAAGCAATATCCTCGACCCGCAATGCATAGCCGTCCATCTGCGAATTGTCCCAGCCCGGCACATCAATCGGGCTGGCGATGTCTTCGGCCAGCACCCGGCCGGTGGAATACATCAGCGGAATCGTTTCCGTTTCTTCAATCGGCTTGGCTTCGCTTAAAAGCAGGCGCAAGGCCTCGGCATAGGTGATCATGAATTGGATCCAGAAGAAAAAAGGAGAGCCCGACGCGCGTGCTTGATCGTCGGGCCTGAATGACTGCTGCGTTCAGCGCGCAGACTTCTTTGCACCTGCAGCCAAGGCAAGTCCCTCAATAAAGTCTGCCGTTTCTTCCGGCCGGTTAATGTCAAGCTTCAGCACGCCCGCGAAATCAGGCTCGTCAAAGTCGCTTGCCGCAGCCGCTAGATTGATCCGTCCGCCGAACTCTCGCACGAGCGGCGGTCGATCGGCAGCGGCTTGTCGACGAACCTCAATTTTAGGGAAGGATCCTTCGTGCTTGAAGCCCTCCACAAGAACGATGTCTGCGTCACCTGTTTCTTTTAGCAGTTCATCGATTCCGGGCGCTCCTTCCGGCGTCTCAATCAAGACCGCCCAGCGCTCGGGCGTGCGCAGTATCACACGCGATGCGCCGGATTCGCGATAGCGCCAGGTGTCTTTGCCCGGGGTATCGAGATCTATGTGATGATGCGCATCCTTGACCGCACAGACGCGCCAGCTGCGCGCCGCAAGAATACGGAGCACGGCTGCTGCAAGCGTGGTCTTCCCCGAGCCGGATCGCCCGATGAAGCCCATAACGAAAGGTTTCTTGGTTTCAGTACTCATTCTTTTGCAAACGCGGCAACTGCCTCACGCACGGCCGCAATATCTGCGGGCAGCGGCGTTTTCTTCTGCTTGCGCTCAAAGATGTCATTAAAGCGCTCAGGCAGCGGAACCGTTTCCCCGGTAGCCTGCTTCGTGATGCGGGGGAACTTCACCGCCTGCACCGTTTCCCAGCAAAGCGTCTTCACGCCCACCGGATGAAGATAGGTGCCCGTGTAAAGGCAGTCTGCCGTTTGCGGATCAATCATGCGGTGATTCGTCACCCACAGTGACTCAATCATTTCCAGACGATTCGGGTGATCAGAGGTGCCGGCCGCGAGTCCTGAACGACGAATTTTGTTGAACTCCTCTTTCGTCAGTTCAAATCTACCGTTGGTCTCCAGCTCCGTCATCAGCTCTGCAATGCGTTCGCCGTTGCGTCCGAGCACTTCAAAAAGGAAGCGCTCAAAGCTCGCAGCTCTTGAAATATCCATGGAGGGCGACGACGTCGCTACCGTTTCACTGACTGGACGCGGGGCATAGACACCCGTACGGAAAAACACATCAATAGCGTCATTTTCGTTAGTGGCCACCAAGATACGCAAAATGGGAAGCCCCATCGCGCGCGCCACCCAACCTGCGAAAGCATTGCCGAAATTCCCGGCCGGCACCACAAAGACGACAGGCTCCGTATTAAAGCTCCTTGCTTGAATATAGCCATAGAAAAACGCCGCAACATGCACTGCAATACGCAACCAGAGATAGCTATTGACTGCACCCAAATGCGCTTCTTTGCAGAAAGCCTCGTCAGAGAGGAGTTCTCGCACTAAAGCCTGACAATCATCGAAAGTGCCGTCAATCTCAATGTTGAGAACGTTTTTATCTTTATTGGAATAAAGCTGCGCGGCTTGGAACTTCGACATGCGGTCTTTAGGCGAAAGCATCACAACCTTGACGTCTGAATGACCGCCGAAAGCAGCCTCTGCCGATGCCCCCATATCGCCCGTCGTAGCGCCTAAGAGCGTAATCGAACGTGGTCCCTTGGCCCAATGCTTTTCGTGAACTTGCGACAGGAACTGGAGACTGAAGTCATTGATCGAAAGCGACGGGCCGTTGGAAAGTTCATAGATGCCGACACCGTCCTGCAGCCATGTAATCGGCGCTACATCGTGCGCCTTAAACATATCCAGCCCGTTGGGGAAGATCGATGGCTGCCATGCATCCCGGCAGAGCTGCCAAAGATCCTTCTGCAGCAGCTGCGTCCAGAAACGCGAAAGGACTTCGAGTGCAACGCTTGAAAAGTCTCGCCCCCGCAGCTGGGCCAGTTCATCAGCGGTGAACTTTGGGTAGTTTTCCGGCACGTAGAGGCCGCCGTCTCGGGCAAGACCTTCAAACGTAATGTCAGCGAAGGTCTTACCGTCTGCGGCGCCGCGCGTCGAGATATAGAGCATGGGAGATCTCCGTGAAGGGAATGACGTCACTCTTGAAAACGACATTCGTTGTGGGATGTCAGACGACGAAGAATTGTTAACGTCGTCCCGAACTATTGATCTGATCGTACCTTAGAAGTCGACACGACTTGTCACGGAGAAGGGAAGTATTTGTCCTTAGACACAAATAAGTGAAACTAGCCTCAGAAATTACTCACGTTTTAATAACTATCACTCAACAAACGAAACCAGATATCTTTTTAATATTTGCAGAGCATATATATCCTTATAGTTTACTCTTTACACTTGCTTCAGTTCTCACAAGCTGTAACCCACTTATCCGAACTAATCTTTCCTTATATATCTCGTTTGACTTTTTCATAATTTCATATCCAGGGGGATTATTTTTTGACTTAATTATGATTAGCGACGAGTCATCCTTACATGATTCAAACAACTTATCACATACTCTTTGAGCCAAAGCATCAGATACACTTGAAATAAAAACATTCGGACTCGGCTCTATGAACCAAAGCTTCATCTTACCTCTTACCGCTGGAGGAATACGATCAGAAAATACAACTATCATCTTCATCTATATCCATAACTTCTTCAATATCTAAAACTACCTTTCCCATTAACCCATACTCAACAACTCTATTACAAAATGCATCTATTAAAAATTGTTTATCAAAAACATCTATATCATTAGCCACCAATGAAAATGCCAAATCAATAGTCAACCATTCTTTATACAAGTCTGCAACATCATACACAAATGGCATTGGCGATCCCGAATGTATAAAACCTATACGTGGTGAATATCCTGCATACAAAATCACAGATGTCAATATTCCATATAACAATCCATTAAAAAATGTCAAGCATCTATTCACCGGATCACTTTTAGCTGGTTGTCCAGGAATATAACAACGGCTATTCCAAAGAACGTTATATTGTTCAGATTTTTCAGCATATAACCTTTTAACACGTTGTCCCTCCATCCCCATCATGACTTGCAGCGATTTATCAAGCAATTCAGCATTTGGAAATCTTTTTGAAAACATCCGCCTAGCGACCTTCAGTCGAGACAAAGGGTTAAAAGCAAGACGTCCTTGTTTATAAAAATTTTGTGTATCTGCAGTGGGCGGCATACCATATGCATAAAACGTCAAAGAATCCTCACCTACCCAACATACCGAGCATCCACTAGAGGATATTGACTCAATGGCTGCATGTGTTACAGATGTTCCTGGTCCTAAAATTACAGAACCTATAACTGCTACCGGCAATCGAACAACATATCCCTCTGCACTAATCCACTTTACACTGCTGTCATCAATTTCGAGACGTCCATGTTCTAAGTACACATACGGATATCTGTCCTTCATTTGAGGGAACATATCTTTTGTGATTCTAAAAAATATTTTTCTCATCAAAGCTCCCTCAAGATTATTATTGACACTAAAGAAAAAAGATATTCTTTATCTTTTACATCATCATAAATGACTAATAGAGGACATTTACAACCCGCATAAACACTATGTCGTATACAAGCAACGGTAACGCATTATTCACATATACAAGTATGTAAATAAAATTAATTACGACAAAACATCATTTCTAAATATCAGAAATATGACCAAGGTAGCATGCGATATTGTCTATATTTATTTCTCATAAACTACCATTTAAACGGTATATATAAACTGTGATACTACCTTATCAATAGCAAGAATTACTAGGCTACAAGCACTATAAATAGTATGATGTCGAATTATCTCCTTTGCGCGGTAATAACCTAAATAGTTTTGTCTCCAGCTTTAAGCGATAGAAACATCCCCGCATACGCGGGGAGAACTTCTGCGGCATGGCGCTCGAACAATAAAACCCAGAAACATCCCCGCGTACGCGGGGAGAACCATAGAGACCTCAGAAGGGGGCGGTTTTTTCTGGAAACATCCCCGCATACGCGGGGAGAACCATCTGCGGCAGTTTCTGTTCTGGATCGTCCTGGAAACATCCCCGCATACGCGGGGAGAACCATCTATGGTGAGGACGTAAATCTTGATGCTGAGAAACATCCCCGCATACGCGGGGAGAACGCTGCTGCTGCGCAACGCAGCCGGACAGCCCTGGAAACATCCCCGCATACGCGGGGAGAACCTGTTTTGTCCGGAGAAGCCGACGAGCTTTCGAGAAACATCCCCGCATACGCGGGGAGAACCTCCTCCTGGGTGATCCCGAGTTTGGCGATCTGGAAACATCCCCGCATACGCGGGGAGAACTCGTCTGGAGGATCCCAACGGAGGATGCACATGGAAACATCCCCGCATACGCGGGGAGAACTGGTTGCCCAAAGAATCCTGCACGATTGCGCCAGAAACATCCCCGCATACGCGGGGAGAACACGCCTCAACACTTGGCCGGTGGAAGGATAACAGAAACATCCCCGCATACGCGGGGAGAACACCGCCGCAGTGTCTTCATGCGCGCCCGTCAAGGAAACATCCCCGCATACGCGGGGAGAACAGATGCCAAAGCTGAAAAAACAGCTCAACTCGAGAAACATCCCCGCATACGCGGGGAGAACGTGGAAGCGTTGTTCGGATCGGCGTCGATCTTGGAAACATCCCCGCATACGCGGGGAGAACCAGGTAACGTTCTTATCCCCCTCAAGATTGCCGGAAACATCCCCGCATACGCGGGGAGAACGAGGGATTTAGGAATATAAGGGGAAAGATCAAGGAAACATCCCCGCATACGCGGGGAGAACTAAAACAGAAAAACACCCGGGCGCGACCTACCAGAAACATCCCCGCATACGCGGGGAGAACGCGCTTGATCCTGCACGTTGCTGTGTACGCTTGGAAACATCCCCGCATACGCGGGGAGAACTGAGTCATCCAGAACCACAAGTTCTGATTGATGGAAACATCCCCGCATACGCGGGGAGAACGTGGTTTAGGGTTCGGTGCGCCGTTGCTACACGGAAACATCCCCGCATACGCGGGGAGAACTAGCGAGAAGATAATGATGTCTCCTCCGGCTTAGAAACATCCCCGCATACGCGGGGAGAACGCAGTAGCGGCTTTAACCGAATACGCACGGGCGGAAACATCCCCGCATACGCGGGGAGAACCAGCTTTTTGTATAAGCCGCGTGCCGTTCGGTGGAAACATCCCCGCATACGCGGGGAGAACCCTCGTGGGCGACGCTCGTCCTGATGACTTCGAGAAACATCCCCGCATACGCGGGGAGAACAAGCCAGAGCGCACATTTCCGCGGCCAAAGACGGAAACATCCCCGCATACGCGGGGAGAACGATGCAGGATCCGCGCGTGCAGCCGACCATGGAGAAACATCCCCGCATACGCGGGGAGAACTGCCATGGAACTGCCTGAGCAGCCCTGTCTGCGGAAACATCCCCGCATACGCGGGGAGAACCGGAATTATCAGAAACTTGCATCCCCAGACACCAAATACCAATGGCATCTTGAGATCTCATTTGAATCGATTTACATCCTAATGCTGAGCCTTTCCCTAAGTACGCCATGACAGCATCAAGCTGTCTCCATGGCAAGCATGATGTCTGCGCTTGAACCGCAGAAATAGTTTTTTTAGCTGCTGGCCCAACACTTTTTGTTGACACGGAAAGATCACATATTCCAGTAACGATTTTGGGATATTCGACACCTGATGTCATATGAACCATGCCATCCTCTAAGCGACAGAACCGTGATATAGGAACCAGCCATCCTAAAAGACTAGACGTATATGCATCAGCCTCTGTACCTACTTCTTTCAATGGCATAGACTCCCATGGCGGCACACCAATACCTGACTTCATAAAAGCAATTTCTTCTATTTTTTCCTCCGAAAAAATATTAAGTTTCAGCGTTTCGAAGATATTGTCACCTAATGGAAATGAATGCAACCAACCTCTGCCAAGCGCAGGTGATGAGGGAGCTGATTTCTTTTCGTATCCTGGTGCGAAAATAATTGATTGATCAGGTCTCTTCCCGCCCATACCGAATGTCACTAACTGAAGAAGTGCATAAACAGTATCTTGATCAGATACTGTTTGAGGCAAAATATTGGATGAGTAAAGAACTGTTGCATTGCCTACACAAACACCCGGCAAAAATGCACCAATAGGGAGAAGTTTTTCTTTTTTTACTGTCACCAGTGGGTGTTGTAAGAAAGGTTTCTCTTTATCATAAAGTCCAAACTCAGCAATATGTAACTTTAGATAATTAATTGCCAATGTCTTCATTTCTTCAATAGTTAACTCTTTCCACTCCTCTTCATCTTCCAAAGAACAACTGACCTGAAGAATAGCCAAAAGTAAGCGGAATACAACCAATTTTTGAACGGCGGTTCCTCCTAGGACTATTGCATCGTCATTAGCAAAAAAATCCAGTAAACTGACTGGAGGTCTGCCTGCTAGTTTGATCCAGCTATCTGTAGCAAGGTTGAACTCTTTTTTCATCTCACCCCCGAAAAACTTTTGATAATCTATGATACCAGGAGACTGCGTCAATTTTCGACGCATGCAAACAAACCAGTTTTATCAAAAGGTTAGATCAGTTCTAGACCTACCTTCAAGCTATAATGAATACTCTTACCATTTTTTAGTTTTGGTACTTCATTTTGCAAAGACCATAGATGTCCTTGGTCATCACCATAAAGCACCACAACCTGAGTGAAACGCTTAGCTCTGAGTAATTTCCTCATCATATCTTCGGAAAGCATCAATTTTGAATGGTGTCCATCAAATCCTTTAGTCTCTTCCTGAATCTGTTTCGGAGACTTGACCACTCTAAATTCGAGTTCTACGCAAAGCTCTGAAAAAGTCTTTGCTTGTCTCAGAACCTCTATATCCTTAGGTAGAAGAATAAGTGCTTCATAGGTTGGAATTGTGATTAGGCGAGTCATAGCTTCAGCAGCTTGCTCATCTACCAAGTGCGTAACACTTAAAGCCCCTTCAGCCTGCAGTTGTTTGGCTTTAATTTGGCGAATTAAATCTTGCTGCAGTGCAGCATTTTCGGATCCTTCCTCCTCGTTACGCATTGAGAATACTTCTTCTAGCAACCTACGAACCGTATAGGGCAGTTTTAACAACGAATCACCAGATTGATCTGAGTTGTTTTTCAGCACTTCCAAAGTTCTGCTAAGAATATACGGGTGATAAACCAACGCACTCTGCCCAAATCGTGAATCGGATCTTTCACGCGCGATGCTTTCAGGAGCTGCCAAGACCCAAGATTCAGCGCGCTTGCATTCACTTGGTCTCTTAGTGTCTTCATGCCGCCAAAGGCGCCCCCACCGTTGCACCAATAAATCAATAGGGGCCAATCTTGTGATCAGAAAATCACTGTCCAGATCCAGAGATTGCTCAACAACCTGAGTTCCGATTAATAATCGACCGCATTTGCCTCGTACATTGCGCCCAGCCTTCCCAAACAGGTTCGTCCAAATGCCCTCAGCATCCTCCCGGTCCAAAGGTCTGAAACGAGAATGCAACACACCCGTTTCGATCCCTGCTGTAAGCGCCTTTTGATAAATACTTTGCGCCGCACCTACAGTGTTTTCAATCCACAATACCTGCTCGCCTCGATGGACTCGTTTTAGCGCCTCTTGAAAAGCAAGGTCTTCGGCTTGGGATGTCTGTAAAAGCTTCACTGCGACGGAATGATCTGAAACCGCCGTCAATTCGGCTTGATGAGTCGTTTCCTTCGTTTTAACAGTTAGCGCAATCGGCGCTTGAGGCGATTTAATGTCTTCCCCAACTAATTTCTTTAAGCCTTCATATGTGAGCGTAGCGCTAAGAATAACTACCACTGCGCCAAATGCTTCCAGTGTACGAATCAAATGAGCAATCAAAGTATTGGTGTAGTCGTCGTAGCTATGAATCTCATCGAAGATCACTACCTTGCCCGCTAAACCTGCCAGCCTCACTTGACGAAACTTCACGTGTAATAGACTAAGGAGCGCTTGATCTACAGTCCCCCTGAACTCCCGGATAGCTGATCCATATTTATATTGATCAGCATCAATTTTGGCT
>ENA-ORTT01001249-ORTT01001249.1-human-gut-metagenome-genome-assembly--contig:-NODE-1249-length-26555-cov-2.948038_pt1 | contig 26555 bp, 26 predicted proteins | sample MGYA00242074_ERZ509197 | MGnify/ENA primary metagenome ERZ509197 (study PRJEB26280, sample SAMEA2338789) | human gut metagenome | biome: human gut; feature: human-associated habitat; material: faeces...
TCATATCACGCCCGGAAAGCGGATTTTGTCGATTCAGAACCCGAGAACAAATTTTATTGAAGTTTTTTCCGCATGATTTTTGGAAATAATGAGAATACTGCTAATAACAACACAGAAAGGTTTTTTATTATGGCAGAATATTTTAATCCCGGCGAAAGCCGTTCCTTATTTAATTTTACTACATCACTTCAGAATTTATTAGAGAAAAAGAATTACCATTCACGTGACATCGTCCTTGTCTGCATCGGCTCCGACCGCGCCACCGGCGACTGCTTAGGTCCGATTGTCGGTCATAAATTAGCACGTTTTTGCAGTACACATAAAAACAGCCTCCATCTTTTCGGCACACTGGAACAGCCCATCCATGCTAAAAATCTGGAAGCCACCTTACAATTCATTCATTCCTGTTATAAAAACGCACTGATTATTGCAATTGACGCATCCCTCGGTGTCGTCGAGCACGTCGGCTATATCACGTTAGGTGAGGGAGCACTCTGTCCCGGCGTCGGTGTTGATAAAAATCTTCCGGAAGTAGGTGACATTTTTATCACCGGTATTGTCAATCTTTCCGGATTTGGGAGCCAGATGCTGCTGCAGACAACGCATTTAAATCTTGTCATGCAGCTTGCTGATTTCATCAGTCTCGGACTGTTTCGATGTCTTATGCACTCACAGTTCCGTTCTTCCCTCAAGTGCGCGGAATAACGTCATTTCGTCAATAAATTCAAGCGCACCGCCAACCGGAACTCCGCTAGCAATCCGGGTTACTTTAATCCCCGCCTGCTTGACATATTTGCTTATCCAAAGTGCTGTTGCTTCTCCTTCCACCGTGGAATTTGTCGCAATAATAACTTCTTTGATATCTTCCCGTTGAAGGCGCTGCAGCAGTTCCTTGAGTTTTAAGTTCTCCGGCTGCACACCAACCATTGGATTCACCGCACCGTGAAGTACATGGTACACGCCCTTGTACTGTCCGGTTTTCTCATAAGCCGCCAAATCACTTGGTTCCTCGACTACCATAATCGTCTGGTGGTCTCTTTTTTCGTCCGCACATACCTGACACAATTCCCGGTCAGACAAATTAAAACATTCTTTGCAAAGACAAATCTTCTGCTTTGCCGTCAATATACTGTCCGCTAAATGTTTCACGCGTGCTTCCGGCAGATTTAAAATATGCAGTGCCAGCCGCTGTGCTGACTTTGGACCAATGTTTGGCAGACTTGCCAATTCTTCGATTAAATTTGTAATCGACTCACTATAATATTTCATTAGAATGGGAAGCCTCCGCCAAGGTTCAATCCGCCGGTCAACGCTTCCATGGATTTTGCGCTGTCTTCTTCGAGCTGGCGCAATGCCTCGTTCGTTGCTGCCACAATCAAATCCTCTAACATTTCAATATCATCCGGGTCAACAACTTCTTCGCTCAATTTTACGGAAAGAACTTCTTTTTTACCGGAAACTTTTACCGTAACGGCACCGCCGCCAGCCGTCGCTTCATACTCTTTTTCTTCCATCTCTTTTTGTGTTACTTCCATCTGACGCTGCATCTTCTGCGCCTGCTTCATCAAATTATTCATGTTTCCCGGCATTCCGCCCTGAAATCCACCTCTTCTTGCCATTTTTCTTCTTCCTTTCTTTTTCTATGTCGGTCAATCCAACATTTCAATTTCTACATTTTTTATTATATTCCGCAGCTCCGGCAAAGCATTCATTTCCTGGCGATTTTCCACAAACCGTACATCTAACGAAATCTCTTTGCCCGTCAATTGACCGGCTGCCTCAATCAGCACCTGCTGATTTTCCTCTTTTTTAAAATACTCGGCCGGCATTCCCTGCGTAAAGGCAAGCACCAGTTTTCCCGCCTCCGATACAGAAATCCTCACATCTAAAAGCATAGACCGCGACACCTGATCGATTCGTCCAAGTATCTGGTTCCAGTTTGCCACCACATCTCTCACATCATCAGGAACTGCTTCAGGACGAATTTCTCTCTGCGGCTTAATTACCGGCTTGTTCTCAGATGTTCCCACACTTTGCGCTGCCACAAAGGTGCCGGACTCCATCATCTCCTGCCACTGTTCATTCTTTTGCTCCAACTGATTTAACCGCTGAATCAAAGAGTCGTAATCCGTCTGCATCTGCGGACGGCACAAGCGAATCATCGCCATCTCAAGCATGACACGTTTATTGTTTGCATATTTCATATCATTTGCCAAATCCGACAAAATACGGATATAGCGGAACAAAATTTCCAATTCAATCTGCTCGGCAAAACGAGAAAGTTCCTGCCTGTTTTCCTCCGACATATCCACTAACTGCTCTGCCTCATCCGCAGTTTTCACAACCAAAAGATTGCGCAGATACCAAATCAGCTCATTGACAAATTGTGATAAATCCTTGCCCTGCTCAACCATCTCAGCCACAATGGCAATCACGCCATCGACCTGATTTTTTATCAAAGCCTCCATCAACCGGTGATATACACTGTGGTCGACAGCACCAAGAATTTTCAAAACATTTTCATACGTTAATTTCTGTCCGAAATAAAAAGAAATACACTGTTCCAAAAGACTTAAGCCATCACGCAGTGCGCCGTCTGCCTGTCTCGCAATATAAGTGAGTGCCTTGTCTTCTGCCTCAATTCCTTCTATTTCTAATAATTCCCGCAGTCTTGCCGCAATTGTTTCCACCTGAATCCGTTTGAAATCATAGCGCTGACAGCGCGACAAAATGGTAAGTGGAATCTTATGTGCCTCCGTCGTTGCCAAAATGAAAATCAGATAGGAAGGCGGCTCTTCCAATGTTTTCAAAAGTGCATTAAATGCGCTTGTCGAGAGCATATGCACCTCATCAATAATATACACTTTGAAACGTCCCTCTGCCGGTGAATACTGCACTTCATCAATCACCTGCCGGATGTCATCCACACGGTTATTCGATGCCGCATCGATTTCCACTACGTTCATGGAAGACTGTTCCTCAATTGCCTTACACATTGCACACTCACCACAAGGACCATTCGGTCCCGGATTTTCACAGTTTACTGCCTTTGCAAAAATTTTGGCAACCGTCGTTTTTCCGGTTCCTCTCGTTCCGCAAAACAAATAAGCATGTCCAATCCGGTCCGCCTGAATCTGATTTGTGAGCGTTTTTACAATATGTTCCTGCCCCCGGACACTGGAAAAGTCCTTGGGACGATATTTCCGATATAAAGCCTGATATGACATAATTGCCTCTTTCTGTTACACACCAAAACTGATGCCCAAATTTTTCGCCTCGCGGATAATGGAAGAATCCGGGTCTACCATCTTTAATTTACCCGCTACTTCTTCTAACGGAATCGGAATGATTTCTCTATTTTTAAATCCAACCATGTATCCGTATTTTTCTTCTAAGATCAACTGAGCCGCTGCTGCCCCAAGGCGGCTGGCAATCACACGGTCATACGCACACGGGCTTCCCCCGCGTTGTGTGTGTCCCGGCACCGTAATGCGAATTTCCTGCCCGGTGCGCTCCTCAATCTCTGCTCCTATTTTGTAGGAAACACTTGGATACGGATTATTCTTTAATTTTGCTTTTCTCTCTTTCTTCGTAAGAAGTGCGTCCTCCTTACTAATTGCACCCTCTGCCACTGCCAGAATCGAAAAACGCTTTCCGGCATCCGTGCGCTTCTGAATTGCCTGTACCACAGCGTCAATATCATATGGTATTTCCGGAATCAAAATCACATCTGCTCCCCCGGCAATCCCGGCATGAAGTGTAAGCCATCCAACTTTATGTCCCATAACTTCCACGATAAATACTCTTCCGTGCGAATACGCTGTCGTGTGAATACAATCAATCGCCGTAGTCGCAATATCCACGGCACTCTGGAAACCAAATGTCATATCCGTTCCCCAAATGTCATTGTCAATGGTTTTTGGAAGCCCTACTACATTTAAGCCTTCCTCCCGCAGCATATTGGCGGATTTATGTGTGCCATTTCCTCCCAAAATCACAAGACAGTCAAGTTTTAATTTATGGTAAGTATTCACCATCGCCGCCACTTTATCCATGCCGTTGGCATCCGGCTTTCTCATATTCTTAAATGGCTGTCTCGAAGACCCAAGAATCGTTCCACCCTCCGTCAAAATGCCGGAAAAATCAAGCGGTTTCATTTCTACATACTTTTCATACATCAAACCCTTATACCCCTCAAGGATACCGATAATCTGTGTGTCCGGGTCTGCATTATACAACGTTTTTGCCACGCCGCGCATTGTTGCGTTCAAAGCCTGGCAGTCACCACCACTGGTCAAAAAAGCTACTCGTCTCATATCTGCCTCCCTTTCGAAAGTACGTGTCTTAGATACGTTCTTTAGTTTACCCTATTTTGCGGGTTTAGGCAATAGTGGAATAAATTTCGTACGAGGGTTAGTCAGAAAAAGAATTCTAGTACCATCTCTTTTCAGCATAAAAAAGATACTATAGACCTATCTTACAACAGATCTATAGTATCTTGTAATTATTATTTTACTTTAATTTTCTTAACAGCACTAAAACTTCCGTATACTTTCTTACCAGCTTTGTCTTTTCGATATGCAGCTACTTTGATAAAATACTTTTTGCCCTTTTTCAGCTTTTTCGTAACATAATTTGCTTTCTTAGTAGTAATCTTAACGGCTGCCTTCTTAAATTTCTTATCGGTCGAATACATCACCCGATAACCGGCTGCCCTCTTGACTTTCTTCCAGGAAATCTTAGCTTTTTTTGCCTTTGTCACTGTTACTTTTACACCCTTGACTTTAGCCACTTTAATCTTTTTTACTGCCCTCACAGTCGCTTTCGGCTGTGGGCTTTCTATTTTCTTGTTTTCCGAAGACTGTGTCAGTGCCGGTGTCTGACTTGGTACAATAGTCGGTGCCGGTGTTTCCGTAACATTCGGTGTAGCAGTCGGCGCTACAGAAGGAGCCACACTTGGTGTCGGTACAGGAGTCGGCTTTGGTGTCGGATCCGGAATTGCATCGGCACCTTTTTCATCTACAAATCTCCAGTGATCAAATTTAGCCAGAGATACCTTATCTTCTCCCTTAAATACCATATATAGGTCATGAATTCCCGTTGCATTTGTTATATCCGTAGAAAGTATTTTGAATATATACTCACCACCGGTATTATCAATACTAAGTGTTCCGATCAATGGTCCACCTGTTGAATCCAAGTGTAATTCCATAGTTGCTTTTTTCTCGCTTGCTATGGCAGCTCTAAAGGAAACCGCACTCTTTTCACCAAAATCCACATTTTTTACTTTAATCGTACTTCCATTTTTAATGTCACAAAGGTTCATTCCCACTGTGCCATTTCCTTCTGACTCAACATTTGTTCCTTTTGCATAGGTTTCTGCCTCCGTCCACTGATATGGATCCAGTTTTGCAATTGGGGCAGGTCCGTCCTCTGTCATATTTAAAGTAGGGAATGTACCGTCCTCATTATATGTAAACTCTTCCACAGAAACAGAACGGTGATAACTGCCGCCTCCCTTTAATTTCTGATCGTGATAGAACAGATACGAATGTCCCATAAAGTCTACAACACCCGGATGGTTTGTATAGCAGCCCCCCTGGGATGGCATAATAACTCCCTGATATTCCCACGGACCGGTTGCCGATTTACTTGTAGAATATGCCAGATGTTCTGCTCCACCTGTTGGTCCAAATGCAGCATATACCATATAATACAAACTGCCACGTTTATAGAACCATGGTCCCTCCCCATAAGAACACTGACGGGATAATTTCCCTTTTTCCATCACTTTAGGACCAAAACCTGACTCATTCATATCAAGCGATACAACACCTTTTTTACCAATAGTCGTATCATAAGAAAGCATATCCTCATTCAATTTCACATAGCGAAGATTGGGATTACCAAAATACAAATAAGCCTGTCCATCATCATCGATAAATACGGTCGGATCAATGTCATTCCAGTCCCCCTCATCTACCAATGGCTTACCAATAGCATCAACAAATGGTCCGGTTGCCTTATCACTGACGCCTACACCAATAACCATACCACCATTCTTTTTATGAACCGGTACATACATATAAAATTTGCCATTTCTCTCAACACACTGTGGTGCCCAAGCACGAGGATCCTTCGTATCCATCCACTTAAAATCGTCTCTTGACAAAACAGTCCCATGATCTGTCCAGTTCACCATGTCTTTTGTTGAATAACATTTCCAGTCATTCATTGTGTAAAAATTTTTTACCAGTTTATCCTCATCATGCGTTGTATACAAGTACAGCGTATCCCCCGAAACCATCGGTGCCGGATCCGCTGTGTAAATATTTTGCACAATTGGATTGTCCGCTTTTGATGGGATTGATAATGATAATGTCGCCATGCATAGAACAAGTGCTCCGGCAACAACTTTTGAAAAAATTTTTTTCATTTTCACAAGCCTCCATTTCTTACCTTTAATCATTTTCACCTTTATTTTAACAAATCTGTATAGTTCTTTCTATGACATTTTATGTTCTATTTCATGATATATAGGGGCATTTTTTGTTGCTTTTCTCTGCCATAACGTGTATTCTATTTTTAGGGTCAAAATTTTTCAGCAAAGGGGCTTCGAATAACTATGATAGACATTATTTACGTACAAAGCAATGCTTCGCATCCTGCAGGATTTACCTGTACCGTAACTGATCAGTCAAATGACTGGTGGCTGATAACTATGACACATACACCGGCTTACCATATCATAGATGGAAAACGTATTATCATGCCCGCACACAGCATTACTCTATACCCACCCTATTCTTCTATTGAATACGGTTCCCTTGAAAATGAAATATTCTGTGATGACTGGCTGCGATTTTATACAGATGAACCATTTATCTGTAATGGTAGCGTACCTCTTGGTACCCCTTTTAAAGCAATGGATCACTCTTATATAAGCAGCCTTATTCACTTAATTGCTGTGGAAAATTTTTTTCAAAACCAATATAAAAATTTCACTGTTCAATCCCTGTTTCAGATTCTTTTTTCAAAACTAAAAGAATCTCTGTCCTACAATAAATCTAGTACTTTCCACGAAATGGCTTTGCAGCAGCTTCATATCAATATTACCAGCAATCCGTCCTCTCCATGGAATATACCGGATATGGCCAAACAATTACACATTTCAACAAGGCATCTGCAAAAATTGTATCAAAAAAAATTCGGTACATCGTGTATGGAAGACGTTATTAAACACCGCCTCCTGCTAGCTAAGGAAAAGCTGGCCACAACAACATTACCAATATACAAAATTGCAGAACAATGCGGCTATTCAAACGTCGAACATTTCAGTCGGCAATTTAAAGAAAAATTCACCACATCGCCAAAAGCATATCGTGAATCAGTAAAGAAAAACTAATGTATAGGTTTCTTTTTTTCACACATTAAAGAAACTTCTTTAAATTCCTTCACGAAATCCTTTCGGACTGATTCGATATCTTCTCCCCCTCTTGACACCCTCGCTTCCATATAATAGAATCTACTCAAAAAAACAGAATAGGAGGATTTCCTATGCAGTCTTTACAATCAACCGTAACCTTAAACAATGGTGTGGCTATGCCTATTTTCGGGCTTGGCGTTTACAATTCCAAGGAAGAAACCACTTTCGCCGTTTCGACAGCCATCAGACACGGATACCGCCTGATTGATACTGCCGCATTTTACGAAAACGAAAAAGAAGTCGGTGAAGGGATTAAAGACAGTGGAATTCCACGAGACGATTTATTTATTACAACCAAACTCTGGAACGACATGCAGCGCGAGAGCCGCCAGCGTGAATCATTCGAAAAAAGTTTAGACAACCTTGGCGTAGATGCCGTCGATTTATATCTCATCCACTGGCCAATACCCGGCAAAATCAAAGAAACGTGGCATGTGCTGGAACAATTATATGAAGAGGGACTTGTAAAGGCCATCGGCGTAAGCAACTTTTTACCGCATCACTTAGAAGAATTAAGTGTCCATGCAAACATTGCACCAGCCGTTGACCAGTTTGAATGTAACCCTTATTTAACGAGAAAAGAACTTCGTAACTACTGTAAGAAACACAATATCGTACCGGAGGCATGGAGTCCGCTCGCCCGTGGTGCGTGCTTTGACGACCCGGTTCTGCAAAGCCTTGCCGAAAAGTATGAAAAAAATATTGCACAGATTATTCTGCGCTACGATGTGCAAAACGGCATCGTCACAATTCCAAAATCCACCAAAGAAGCCCGAATCCTCAGCAATTCGCAGATTTTTGATTTTGAATTAAGTACCGAAGATATCGAAAAAATTGACGCCCTAAACAAAAATGAAATGCACGGTGACCCCGACCATGTAGACTTTTAATCCGGTGTAAAATTCTGTTGCATTTTGCACACATATAGTATAAAATGAAAGTACTGATTTTGTTTCAAGAGTGCTTGTTTTATCAGGCACAGTAAACGATTACTATTTATATAAAGAAAGGATGGTTTTTTAAAATGAACTTAAACAACATGCCAAAAACCAAAATCGGAATTGTTGCAGTAAGCCGTGACTGTTTCCCTGAGTCACTTTCTGTAAACAGAAGAAAAGCTTTGGTAGAAGCTTACACAAAAAAATATGGAGCAGATGACATTTATGAATGTCCTGTATGTATCGTAGAAAGCGAGATTCAGATGGTCGAAGCTTTGGAAGATATCAAAAAAGCCGGCTGCGATTCTCTTTGCGTATACTTAGGTAACTTCGGCCCGGAAATTTCTGAGACTTTGTTGGCAAAACACTTTGACGGTCCGGTTATGTTCTGTGCCGCTGCTGAGGAATCCGGTAACAGCCTGATGGATGGCCGTGGAGATGCTTACTGTGGTATGCTCAATGCAAGCTACAACTTGAAATTGAGAAATACAAAAGCATACATCCCTGAGTATCCGGTTGGAACTGCTGAGGATTGTGCTGACATGATTCATGAGTTCGTTCCGATTGCACGTGCAGTCGTAGCATTGAACAACTTAAAGATTATCAGCTTTGGTCCACGTCCACTTAACTTCCTTGCTTGTAACGCTCCAATCAAACAGCTTTACAACATGAACGTTGAAATCGAAGAGAACTCCGAACTTGACTTGTTCGAAGCATTCAATAAACATGAGGGAGACGAAAGAATTCCTGGCGTGGTTGCTGACATGGAGAAAGAGCTTGGTGCAGGTAACAAAAAACCTGAAATCCTTGCAAAACTTGCCCAGTATGAGTTGACACTTCTTGACTGGATTGAAGAGCACAAAGGTTACCGCAAATATGTAGCAATTGCCGGCAAATGCTGGCCTGCATTCCAGACACAGTTTGGATTCGTACCTTGCTATGTAAACAGCCGTTTGACAGCACAGGGTATTCCGGTATCCTGCGAGGTAGATATCTACGGAGCACTTTCTGAGTTCATCGGAACTGTTGTAAGCCAGGATGCTGTAACACTTCTTGACATTAACAACTCCGTTCCTGCTGACTTATACGAAGAAGATATCAAGGGCAAATATGGCACTTATACATTAAAAGATACATTCATGGGATTCCATTGTGGAAATACAGCAGCTTGCAAGCTGACTGCTCATGAGATGAAATATCAGAAGATTATGGCTCGTTCACTTCCAATCGAAGTTACAAACGGAACTTTGGAAGGTGACATCGTTCCTGGCGATATCACATTCTTCCGTCTGCAGAGCACATCTGACGCACAGATTCGTGCTTACATCGCACACGGTGAAGTTCTTCCGGTTGCCACACGTTCCTTCGGAGCAATTGGTATTTTTGCAATTCCTGAGATGGGCCGTTTCTACCGCCACGTATTGATTGAAGGTAACTATCCTCACCATGGTGCTGTTGCATTCGGTCACTTTGGCAAAACATTGTACGAAGTATTCAAGTATATCGGTGTTCCGGTTGAGGAAATTGGTTATAACCAGCCGGCAGGTGTTCGTTACCCAACAGAGAACCCATTCGCTTAATAATCAAATAGCGTAAAGTATAAGAAAGCGACTCGCTTGCGGGTCGCTTTCTATCAATACAGAGATTCTTAAGAATCCAACAAAAACAAATCAGGAGGTACATTATGTATTACATTGGTGTTGATTTAGGAACATCAGCAGTAAAACTGCTTTTAATGGAAGGGAACGGTAAAATCTGCAATATCGTTTCAAATGAATATCCATTATCTTTCCCTCAGCCGGGATGGTCTGAGCAGAAACCGGAAGACTGGTGGGATGCTGTCGTAGACGGTATCAAAAAACTGGTAGACGGTTTTGATGCTTCTGAAGTTGCCGGCATTAGTTTCGGTGGACAGATGCACGGTCTTGTTATTCTCGATGAGAATGATAACGTAATCCGCCCGGCCATTCTTTGGAACGACGGACGTACAACCAAACAGGTTGATTACTTAAACAACGAAATCGGAAAAGAAAAACTTTCTGAGTATACCGCAAACATTGCATTTGCCGGATTTACTGCTCCGAAAATTCTCTGGGTAAAAGAAAATGAGCCGGAAAACTTTGCTAAAATTGCAAAGATTATGCTGCCAAAAGATTACATCGCATACAAAATGACAGGCGTTCACAGCTGTGATTACTCCGATGCATCCGGTATGCTTCTCTTGGACGTGAAGAATAAATGCTGGTCTAAAGAAATGATGGAAATCTGTGACGTAAAAGAAGAACAGCTTCCAAAATTATTTGAAAGTTATGAAGTAACCGGTTCTCTTACCGAAGAAGCTGCTGCTGCCCTTGGTCTTACAACCAATTGTAAAATTGCTGCCGGTGCCGGTGATAACGCTGCTGCTGCAGTTGGTACCGGAACGGTTGGTGACGGTGGATGTAATATCTCACTTGGTACTTCCGGAACCATTTTCATTTCCAGCAAAGAATTTGGCGTAGACCGTTTCAACGCTCTTCATTCTTTCGACCACGCAGACGGAAACTTCCATTTGATGGGCTGCATGCTCAGTGCTGCTTCCTGTAACAAATGGTGGATGGATGAAATTATTGGAACAAAAGACTACGGAAAAGAGCAGGAGCCAATTACCGACGATAAACTCGGCGAGAACAACGTTTATTATCTCCCATATCTGATGGGCGAGCGTTCTCCTCACAACAACCCGGATGCCAGAGCACTCTTCATTGGTATGTCAATGGATACAACACGCGCTGACATGACACAGGCTGTTTTGGAAGGTGTTGCATTTGCTATGCGTGACTGCTATGAAATTGCAAAAGACCTCGGCATTAACATTACAGAGACAAAAATCTGTGGCGGTGGCGCAAAGAGTCCTTTGTGGCGCAAAATCATGGCAAACGTTTTAAACATCAACGTAAACATTATCGAGAGTGAAGAAGGTCCTGGTCTTGGTGGCGCTATGTTAGCTGCTGTTGCCTGTGGCGAATATGCATCCGTTCAGGAAGCTGCTGACAAGATTGTCAAAGTTATCGGCACAGAAAAACCAGACCCGGCACTTGCTGCTAAATACGATAAGAAATACGCAAAATTCAAAGAAATCTATCCTACAGTAAAAGGACTGTATGATACACTGAAAGCTTAATACTATGAAGAAGAAATTATTATCACTTCTGTTTCTTGTAGCCACACTCGCCTTGACGGGTTGTGGCTACAAAAAACCGGAAGTTCATTCGATGCTTGGCATGAATATCAAATCCATCACAACCGTCTGCGGCACTGACTGCAGCATGAACAACATTGATACTTCATCCACGAGCGACCATGGTATGATAACCTATTACTACACCGATGTTGCCGGTGACAAAGGAATTTCCGATGCCAAAACCTACTATAATTACTTAAAGTCAGAAAAACACTGTATCAAAATTGATGACTTTGATGAGAAAAAAGGAAATTATTCAGCTTATTTCCAATTAAATGAAAAACAGGTTAAATCGGGCTTTTTAATGAAAGTATCCTTTACCAAAAACAGTTACACTGTTTACATCGAGGACAACATATCATTAGAGAAAATAAACAAGAAAAAGTAACAAGGAGGGCTTTTCATGTCAGAAGAATATCGTTTCAAAGACCGTATTAAAGACATTATTAACGGCGATGTCGACTATGACAAACTGCGAAAAGCAGAAAAGCAGGGATGGATTGACCGGGCGGACACCGGGTTCCAGCTCTTTCTCATTCTCTTCTTCCTTGGCTTTTTTATTGTCATGTTGATTAAATATTTTATGTAGCAATCTAGGGACAAACATTTTACGGAAAGGACAGGTTACGATGGATTTTTCAGTAGGACAAAAGATTAAAATGAAGAAACCTCATCCCTGCGGCGAAAATTGCTGGGAAATTTTACGGGTAGGTATGGATTTCCGCCTGCGCTGCACAAAATGCAGTCATCAGGTAATGGTACCACGAAAAACCGTCGAGAAAAGTTTTCGTGGATTTTTGTAAATTTTTCTTGTAATCGCCTACCCTCTGTGTTATAATTTAACTCCGTGATATTTAATCATATTCCTTGTTCTTCCTCTATGAAGTGTATAGATTGGAAGAGCCAGAGACCAAAAGGAGGTGCAAGCAACTATGAATAAGTATGAATTAGCTTTAGTTGTTAGTGCAAAAATCGAGGACGATGCAAGAGTAGCTACTGTCGAGAAGGCAAAAGAGTATATCACTTCTCTTGGCGGAACGATTACAAACGTCGATGAATGGGGCAAGAAAAAACTTGCTTATGAAATTCAGAAGATGGGTGAAGGCTTTTATTACTTTATTCAGTTCGACGCTGAGCCAAGTGCTCCGGCTGAATTGGAACAGAGACTTCGCATTATGGACAACGTGCTCAGATACTTATGCGTAAAACAGGAGGCATAAGATAAGGAGGAGTCTTCCATGAATAAGGTAATTTTAATGGGTAATCTGACCCGTGACCCTGAGATTCGTTATTCCCAGGGTGAAAATTCATTGGCTATTGCCAGATTTGGCATTGCAGTAAATCGTCGTTTTGCCCGTCAGGGTGATACCGATACCGATTTTTTTAACTGTACTGCATTTGGCCGTCAGGCTGAATTTGTGGAAAAATATTTCCGCAAAGGTTCCCGTATGTTGATGACCGGTCGTATTCAGAACGACAATTATACCAACAACAACGGCGAAAAAGTATACAGTGTCCAGATTATTGCTGAAGAAATCGAATTTGCAGAGCGCAAAAGCACAGCGGATGCAAACGCAGCCCAAGGTGGAAACTTTGGTGGCGGTGCTCCACAGCCAAACGCAGCAGCAAATGATGACTTCATGAACATTCCGGATGGTATCGAAGACGGACTGCCATTTAACTAGGCTTAGCTCTTGATACAAGAATTTTATAGGAGGTTTTAACGATGGCTTACAATAAAGACAGAGGCGATTCTCCAATGAGAAGAAGAGGCCCACGTAGAAGAAAAAAAGTTTGTGCATTCTGTTCTGACAAAGAGCATGATTACATTGATTACAAAGATGTTGCAAAACTGAAACGATATATGTCTGAAAGAGGTAAAATTCTTCCTAGAAGAATTACCGGTACATGTGCAAAGCATCAGAGAGCTTTGACTGTAGCAATCAAACGTGCCCGTCACGTATCCTTGATGCCATATACATTGGACTAATTGCATAGAATCCAAAAAGAACTGATTCCGCAGAATCAGTTCTTTTTTCATGTGCTTTTCTTATAATTTAATTTTGCTGACAACAAACCCAAATTCGGAGCTATCGTCTTTTTCCAAATACACCTTGTATTTTTGCGATACTCCTTTGACACTACTGCCCACATTCGTCAGATACGCTTCCACTGTAAGTTTGTATTTACCCTCTTCATACTCGGTAATCTTTTTCACTTTCATCTGATAATCTTTTCCCGGAATCCGCATGGAATTAAACACAATTGTATTTCCGGTCGGACGGTACACATAGCCCGGATAAGTTCCGGTATACGCAAATTTGTATTTGTAATTGCCGCCAAAAATCTTTTTAATTTCTTTCTTAGCTTCCTTCTTCACTTTGGACATTGAATCACCATACCGCAGTGTCTTATCCGAATGTTCCAAATTAAAAATTGCCATCGTCGTCACAAAGGTCGTGTCAAATTTAAATCTATGGGAACCATTTGCATAAAACGATGCGCTGTATGCCAAAAATGGTTTCAACCGTTCTGTCAAAGGTTTCATCTCTTTCTTCATTGTCTTCGTTACATCCGATGGAGCAAACGCATACGGCGTAGCTGTCAGTGCCGGCGTAGCTGTTGCCTTCGATGCCGGATTATCTGAATCCTTTCCGGATTTTCCTGAATCCACAATCTTATTCTGCTCTGTCGTCTGACCCTTATCAAACGACGGCATCGTAATTTTTCCTGTCCATATAAAATAGGTAAGTACTGCTGCAATGATAACAACAAAAACCGCAATCACACTTCCTACAAATGCCTTACTTGACAACATCCGCTGCATCCATCCAATTCGATTTCCGCAATAATAGCAGAATGTATCATTTTCCCTTAATTCTGTTCCGCACTTTTTACAGTACATGGTATCCTCCTTTACTCAATCTTTTGTTCTCTATTTTACCCTCATAATACATCTATCAAATAGGGTTTGTCAACATTTACAATCCGTGATATAATAATATTCTTGATATGATGAAATTTGGGAACATTTCCTGGGAGGAGGTAAATAGTTGAGTCAGAATCGAATTAAAGGGACTTTGAAATCTTATTTGCGATGGCCGCTCTTATTAGGGCTTTTATTAATCGCAATGAATGTTCATATTTATGTAATCAACCTGCGTGCCGGCATTATTATGAGTATTTACGTTTTATTTTACTTAATCATTGCCAGTGTCTTATACTTTTTCAAACGAGGTGCTGTACTGCGCAACTTAGTCGATTACTCGATGCGATTTCACGTCACGGTTAATAAACTTGCCACGGAATTAGACATTCCGATTTGTATTTTGGACACAAATGGAGTCTGTGTGTGGGATAACAAGAATTTCCGCAAACAGTTCTCCGACAAATTATCAAAAAACTACCATATAAACGATGCCATTCCGGCTCTCACCAAAGAATATCTTCCGGAGGAAAATTATGAGACAACAGAACTTCATTTTCATGTGGAAGAAACTTACTTTAAGGCAATTACGCAATTGGTTTCTCTAGAAAAGGCACCGGATGCCCTCCATAAAAACGCCGGACAGGTGGGAATCGGTGACGCTTTGTATGTCATTTACATTTATGATGAAACCGAAATTGTGCACTATATCCGTGAAAACTACGACCAGCGTGTCAATGTCGGCTTGCTCTACATCGATAATTACGATGAATCCCTTGCAAATGTTGACGATGTACGCCGCTCCTTATTGGCTGCGATGGTTGATCGAAAAATCAATAAATACATGTTAAGCATTGATGCGATTACGCGTAAAATTGAAAAGGATAAATACATTTTCCTCTTCCAGCATAAATATCTGTCAAAATTGCAGGCAGACAAATTCTCGCTGCTTGATGATATCCGCTCGATTAATGTGGGAAATGATACTTCCATTACCATTAGTATGGGAATCGGAATTCAGGCAAACACCTACCGCAAACGTCAGGAATATGCCCGCAGTGCTATTGATTTAGCACTTGCCCGCGGTGGTGATCAGGTTGTCATTAAGACAAAAGACAATTTACTTTATTATGGTGGAAAAAGTATTCAGCAAGAAAAAAATACACGCGTTAAAGCCCGCGTAAAGGCACAGGCACTGCGTGATTCCATTATTAATGCTGATAAAGTAGTCATTATGGGACACCGTCTGCCGGATGTCGATGCAATTGGCAGTGCTATTGGTATTTACCGAATTGCACAGTCTCTGGAAAAACCAGCGAAAATCATTGTAAATCAGGTAACTTCTTCACTGGCACCGCTTTTGAAATTATTTGAGAACAACAAAGATTATCCGGATGGCACTTTTGTTACAAGTGAGAATGCGAAGGAATTTATCGGAAATGGAAACGGAGTTTTACTTGTGGTCGTTGATGTTAACCGTCCATCCTACACCGATGCACCGGATTTGATTCCGATAGTTTCCTCTCTAGTGGTTATCGACCATCACAGACAGACCGGTGAATCCTTTGAAAACCCTACTCTCTCCTATGTTGAGCCGTTTGCTTCCTCAGCCAGTGAGATGGTAGCAGAAATTTTACAGTATGCCGGTGAGGAAATCCGTGTAAAAGCCGTAGAAGCCGATGCCCTTTATTCCGGTATTATGGTTGACACGAATAACTTTATGAATAAACCGGGTGTCCGCACCTTTGAAGCGGTTGCATTCCTGCGTCGTTCCGGAGCAGATATTATTCGCATTCGCAAAATGTTCCGTTCCGACATTGAAGAATACAAAATTCGAGCTGAAGCAATACAAAATACAGAAATTTTTATGGATTGTTTTGCTATTTCTCCTTGTAATGCGGATAACTGTGAATCGCCCACCATTGTTGGTGCAAAAATTGCCGATGATCTTCTTGATATCAAAGGCATCCGCGCTACTTTTGTATTAACTGCCTATGAAGGTAAAGTTTATATCAGTGCTCGCTCCATTGATGAATTAAATGTTCAGGTTGTCATGGAAAAAATGGGTGGGGGCGGCCACATTACCAGTGCCGGTGCCCAGCTTGAGAACTGTACACTGGAAGAAGGCGCTGAACAAATCAAACAAATTTTAACTAAAATGAAAGAAGAAGGTGACATATAATGAAAGTAATTTTACTCGAGGATGTGAAATCCGTTGGAAAAAAGGGTGAAGTTGTAACCGTAAAAGACGGCTATGCCAAAAATTTTATTTTGAAAAAAAATCTTGGCGTAGAAGCAACCTCAAAAAATTTAAATGATTTAAAACTTCAGAAACAAAATGACGAAAAGGTTGCTGCAGAAAACTTGGAGAAAGCGCAGGAATTCGCCAAAGAGCTAGAGACAAAATCCGTTGAAGTTGCCATTAAAGCAGGTCAGGACGGACGCGTTTTTGGTTCGGTGTCCACCAAAGAAATTGCTACCGCTGCCAAAGAACAGCTTTCCTATGATTTGGACAAGAAAAAAATGCAGTTAAAGGAGCCAATCAAAAACATTGGAACTTACCATGTGCCAATCCGTCTGCACCCAAAAGTAACAGCCGAACTTAAAGTAATTGTTAAAGGAAAATAATCATGGATGAAACCGTAATCAAACGAGTTATGCCGCATAATGGAGAGGCAGAAGAAGCAGTTATCGGTTCAATGCTTCTTGACCAGGATGCGGTAGTTCTCGCTTCTGAAAAACTAAATGAAGAAGATTTTTACAATGCCAGGTACCGCATTTTGTTTTCCGCTATAGTGGAATTGTTTCATGAAGGACGTCCGGCAGACTTAGTTACTCTTGTGGATAAACTTCATGAGAAAAACGCTTCCGATGACATTTGCAGTGTTAAGTTTCTCAGTAATATCATTTCCGCCGTTCCTACATCAGCCAATGTCCGCTACTATGCGGATATTGTTGAACAGAAATCACAACTGCGCTCGCTGATTCGAACAACGGAAGACATTGCCAACCGATGCTATCAGGATTCCGCTAATGTTACTGAACTGATGGATGATACGGAACGCAAAGTTTTTGAGCTCGTACAAGGACGTGCCTCCTCTGAAAATTTTACACCAATCAAAGAGGTTGCCCTGGAAACACTTGAGAGTATTCAAAAAGCCGCTCAGAACAACAGTGATGTAACCGGAATTTCAACCGGCTTTATTGATTTGGATTATCGAACAGCCGGCTTGCAGCCGTCCGATTTAATTTTAATTGCTGCCCGCCCATCCATGGGAAAAACTGCTTTTGCTCTGAATATTGCTGAAAATGTTGCTATGATTAATCATATTCCAACTGCTATTTTCAGTCTGGAGATGAGCAAAGTGCAGCTTGCCAAGCGTTTGGTTGCCATGAACTCAAAAGTAGATTCCCAAAGAATCCGAATCGGTGAACTGGAAGATGATGAATGGGCAAAGATTACCGAGAGTTCTATTATCCTCGGCGAATCGACGCTTTATATCGATGATACCGGCAGCATTTCCATCAATGATTTACGAAGTAAATGCCGTAAACTAAAAATGGAAAAAGGCCTCGGTTTAATCATTATCGATTACCTTCAGCTTATGTCCGGTAACAGCGGTTCAAAAAACATTTCCCGCCAGCAGGAAATTTCGGATATTTCACGTTCCTTAAAATCTCTGGCACGTGAACTGGACTGCCCGGTAATTGCGCTTTCCCAGCTCAGCCGTAAAGTAGAAGAACGTGAGGACAAACGACCAATTCTTTCTGATTTGCGTGAATCGGGAGCGATTGAGCAGGATGCCGACGTTGTAATGTTTTTGTACCGCGATGAATATTACACAAAAGACGCTTCTACCAAAAAAGGAATTACCGAGATTATTATTGGTAAGCAGCGTAATGGTCCAACCTGTACCGTCGAACTCAAGTGGTTGAACCAGTACACAAAATTTGCAAATCTGGAATATCACGACGAATAAATTCCATTTTCTCTGTCGAATCGGGGCTTTGGCTCCGATTCTTCTTGTTTTTTGTCGTCCTGTGTCACACTGTTTTTTTACATTTAATGCATGTCCAATCAATCGACATTTTTCCCATGCTATAATGAAAAAAACATAAAAACAGGAGGTTATCTACATGGAAACAAAACAATATACCATTTCGGAAGCGGCAAAAAAACTTCACGTAGGCTCTCACGTTCTGCGCTTTTGGGAAGAGGAACTTCACTTGAATATCCCGCGAAACGAAATGGGACACCGCGTTTATTCGGAAAAAGAAATGAAACAATTAGAGCAAATTATTAATATGAAGAAAGACGGTTTTTCCTTAAAAGACATTGAGCACAAACTTTCACCAAAATCATCCGGCCAAGTAATTCCCTATCCGGTTTCCGAACCGGAAATCTCCCCAAATGACAAAATGATACAGTTTAAAACCATTCTTTCCCGTATTGTCTCCGATGCCATCCGGGAAAATTCTGATAGTCTTACATCCGATATTGCGGATACTGTATCGGTGCAGGTCAACAAAGAATTGGATTATCTGTTTCGTGAAAAAGAAGAGTCAGATGAAAAACGTTTTCGTGAACTGGATGAAACCATTCGCAGTTACCAGAAGGCAAGGCAGGAAATTGCAGCCACGCAAATAACTGCAAATAAGGCAAAAAAACGTCATGTTTTTGGCAAAAAATAGTACTGTAATTATTTTCATTTCCTCTTGATTTTGAACTATTAAAATGATATAATATACCCACGCAAAGCGATTGATTTTTGTCTATTTAGCACAAAAATCAAAAAAACATTTTAATATTAAAAAAGGAGGAATTTGAAATGTTCGCTAAAATTTCAAAAAAAGTTGTAGCTGTAGCTTTAGTTGCAACTATGGCTGTTACCACCGCTGCAGTAGCAAGTGATGATACAGCTAGCGCAGCAATGAAGAAAAAAGCTTCTGTTGTGCAGGGTAAGGAAGTAAAATTGACTGCAAGTGGAAGTGCAACATGGGCATCTAGCAATGATAACATTGCTCACTGCCAGAAAACAAAAGGCAAGTCCATCAAAGTTCTTGGTATCAAAAAAGGTACCGCAACAATCACTGCAACTGTAGGCGGAAAGAAACAGACATGTAAAGTATCTGTTAAAAACGCAAAGAAGGGTACAGTAATTTACAACTTTGCTAAATCTACTAACCCGGATAACCATCCACCATACAAAGCTGATTACTCTGAGTTCAAATATAACTCATTCCGTATCTGGCTTTGTGACGCAACATTCTGGGGCGAGAAAACTTATATCTCTCCTGACTACCGTGGACGTAAACTCAGCGTTTCTTTGAAAGTAAAGAACTCCGGTAAACGTACACTTCCTGAGATGGGTGTTTGCTTCAACTATACTAAGGGTGGAGACACAGGTGCTTACCCATGGGCTCTTCATGTTTCTGCTAAGAAACTGAGCGCTAAAGTTAAGAAAGATAAAACACATAAGCACTGCAAGATCGTCACAAAAGCTATGAAGAAAGGTAAATCTTACACCTTTAACTTCACATTTACAATTCCTAAGAATGCTGTAAATGGTGACACAGACAAAGATACAGGTGCTAACTACCCAATCATGATGTACATCCCGAACATGAAAGATACTTCTCCATACAAAGAAGGAGATTCTATCACAGTTCAGAAATGTGTAATCAAAGTTGCGTAATTGTAAGTAATGAGAACGCTAAAAAGGCTGTTGCTTCGGCAACAGTCTTTTTTTACCCATTGTAATAGGGTAGAAGGTAATATCAAAGGAGTTCACGAACACGCTTGGTCTTGGCTATATCCTTCCCACTACTAGAGCAGATTAGGGCTTTTTCACCCATTAGTGACGTGCGCCGCCAGGCGCACTAAAAAGGATCTTGCCCCTTCCTCCTGCGAGGAAAGAGACAAGATCCTTGATAATCCTGCTGCGACATCGCTCGATGCCATCCCAAGCCCATTCACTGTCCATTCGTCGTTGTCTCACACCATCCAGCAACTCTCTACAGGCTTCCTGAACACTTACTACGATTTTTCTATCCATCTCCAATTTACCCATATTTTTTCATGTCAACATTGTTTTACGAAATTTACTGGGAGACATACCATACAGACGGGCAAATACTTTCGAAAAGTACAACTCATCTTTATAGCCAACCAAAAAAGCAATCTCTTTAATCTTTTTCTGAGTATGAATCAGAAGTTCCTGCGCCTTTTCCATTCGATAAGAAGTAATATAATCTTGTATTGACTTCTGATATATCAATTTAAAGCAATGGGACAAGTGCGTACGCGATATACCAATTTGTTCTGCCATGTATGTAACAGAAATTTCTTTTTGATAATTCTGTCTGATTTCCTTCATTGCCTCAAAAGCATATTTTGCAGCACTCGTCTGCATTTGTGCACCAACTTTCATTTTCATTTTCGCACTGCGAATGCACTCGTCTGTACTAGAAATAGTTCCCACTTCCTTAACAAACCATCCATAGCGCACTTCTATGAAAAATTCTTTATTCCATGAAATATTCACTTCATTTACTTCATTAACAAAATTTTGTGCAAGAACTTCTATTTCTTCCTGCATTTTATCCTCTAGTAATAGGCAAAAATCACTTCCTCCTAATCGTCCTAACACATGTTTTTCCTGCTCAAATTTTTCAAAAACAGACTTCATACACAGAAGGATTTCATTTGATTCTTTTTTTCCATATATTTCTGTTATTTCCTGTAAATTTTCTAATCTTACATAGAAAAAGACACAATTAATTCCTGCTGCTGTCGCATCATGTAGCATTTGTGTAGCCATTTCATGAAACCCATACGGATTATACATATGTGTAACCGAATCTCGTCGAATAAGGCGTATTTTATCGTTGCTTAACTGTTCAATTTGATTTTGTATATAAATATTTTCTAACACGGTGCAAATGTTTATCACAAAAGATTGATAAAAATCTTCTGCCGCATAAAATCGATTATTAAAAAACGAAATGATTGCATAACCAAAACAATGCTTTCGATAATGAAGCGGGTTGATATAAAAAACACAAGGCCTGTCCGTCACTTCGTCGGCAGGCAAAAGATTTTTTCTTTTAAAAAGTCTTTGTGGCATCGGCACTTCAATTGACATTTTCTTTCCATAATAGGCATGTAATAACATTTCCATCTCATCCTGATATGGACTTTTTCTAGAATCATCCAATTCATATTTCTCATCCGGATTTAGGCATATATAAAAGTCTGAAACACCCGTGTTTCCTTCTACAAACTTTCCAACTAAATCCGGAAGGCCCTGATAATCTCGTATTCCTTCCATCCGAAAAACCATAAACATATTCTGCTTATACAAGTGAACCAAACGCTGATTTTTTTTAAATTGTTTACGAAAAATTTGTTTCGCTTCTTCCGCTTCTTTACATCCACAGGAATTTCGATACTGATTTTGCGTTGAAATATAATATTGCTTTTCTAGTTTTTCACCTCGTTCCGCCTTTTTAATAATTTCCATAGCACATCTCGCAAAATTTTCTGGGCAAGCTTCAACTGTTGTCAACATTGGATATATATCTCTAGCCTCCTCAACATCATCAAATCCCGTCACAATAATATCCTCCGGTACACGGAATCCTCGATCGCACAGTTCTTCACATACAGAAATTGCCATATAATCATTGGCACATAGAATTGCATCAGGTCTTTCATCATCCAGTGAAAGAAAATAATCAACTGCTTCTTTACCAATGTTATACCACAAATTCCCCATAAAGATATATTCCTCACGAAAGGCAACACCTCTGCTTTTCATTCTTTCGCGAAATCCGTCCTCCCTCATACGTATATCATGCATGTAAGAGGGACCAGACAAGTAATAAATCCGCTTTGCGTTATGTTCATCTATCAAATGATCAACCATAGCCATAATAGCCTTTTTATCATCGCTGAGCACACTAATAAACTCATCTCTTTTTTGTCGAATGCTAATCACAGGGCAATGCGCCTTTTCCTTTACTTGCTCAATTAATTTTCCTACCATGCCAGGAATATCAAACACATCAAGGCATAAAATAATCCCATCCAATTCGTCATAATTTGGAATATAAAGACAATTGCTTTCTCCCTCCACATAATCATGATTGTTATCGTATTCACCAAAAGTCGAAAAAACAACCAAATTATATCCATTTGCCACCGCTTCATCAGCCAGCGCACCACATAGGGTGCGCTGGAAATATTCTGGAAGCTTGCAAACAAATACACCTATCGTTTTTTTTCGGTTGTTAAGCATGTATGATATCCTTTCGCGATTTTTTACTTATTTCCCAAATTGTATCCAATCAATCTGAAGTCCCGGTTTATTTGTCTGTATATAAATTTTTGTCTTTCCTGTAACCGTAGGCCACAAAGAATTCTTAGTCTCTTTCCAGGAACCATTACCTAGATTATACACCGTTGCCACAGTAGAACTTAAACTTCCACTTCGTACAAACAGCTGTCCACTATTATTTGGTTCTTTCAGATAGGCAGTTATACTCTTTGCGGTTTCACTTCCAAAATCAAGATCAAACGCTATATATGAACTCGTACTGTTTAAGGTGACTTTTCCATCTTCAACCTTTATATCTTTGGAATCTGCAGTACAGTCTGTAGCCTTTATTTTATCAAATGGTCCAGACACTGCCGGTACATCAGGCAACTTACTATCCTTTATCGTAATCGACATAACAGCATTTTTCCCCGCATCGAAGACAAATGTCAATTTCGTTACTCCTACTGCCTGTTTGGAAAGATACTCTTTGCGAATAGACACTGTATCACCACTAATGGTATAGTCCTTTCCTTCTTCTAACACTGTCTTGTCGTTTCGAATTTCTGATAATGTTCTAACATCATTTAAAATAAGTTTTGTTGTCACATCTTCTTTCTTATCTGCACTCAAATCAAATTCGGCAGTTGTTGTCGATATTTTGCCATTCACGACGCCTACTACTGGCGTATTACCTGACAAATATGCGCGGAATTTACCACTACAATGTAACAATCCCATCATATAAAGACATCCATCATAGTATCGATATTTCCCTGTTGTTGGAGAAATGTTCCACAAATCCTCAAGGAATGACCATGATTTTTTATCACTAGATGCCAGACTCGCTGTTGCATTCATAGCAACCAATCCCGGAGAATGATCAGTACTAAGATTCTTTCCATCTAATGACCACTGATTTCCATAACTATCAACACCCTGGTCGTAGAAGAACGACTGGATTCTATTCGCGTGCGTGGTTGCCCAGCTATCCTGCGCCCACCATGCATAGTCGCAGGCAATATTAGCTGCAATTCGCCATGCATCAAATCGGAAATCACCATGATTTCCATCGTTCTTAGCAGCCCCTGAATATTCGGAATAATCCGGACCTAATCCGGTTTTTTCATTTGTTGCATCTTTAAAATGCTGTCGACTAGCTTCAGCTGCCTCGCTCCAGAAATCATTGTCCTGCTCTGCCTCTCTCGCCCAAACTTCATAAAATGCCGGCAAATGATACGATGGATCACTATATGTTGCAGCGTTTCCAATTGGGCAGAATACAGGCATTTTATGTGTTTTGTCAAACATATTCACACCTTGACCATCATCTGCCTGATGAAGCATCGTTGTCAAGATTTCCTGCGCTTCTTTGTTATAGTTATAAATTCCTTCACCATTTCCCCAGCGCGCTGATGCAAACAATAACGATGTTGCAAAATATTCCTCGCCGTCTGCTGCCGGCGTATTGTCCTTTATGGTTCCATTCGTATTCATCTGCCAAGCAAAATATCCTTTAAACTCTCCACTTTTATGCTGCATATGAGTTTTTGCCCATTTCCACAGACGATTAAACTCTTCCTGCTTGTCCATTTGAACGCAAATCATCATACCATAAGACATTCCCTCAGAACGTACATCATCGGTATCTGCTGTATAAATATAAGCCATATCTTCGCCTACCGGATAATAGATTCGTTCTTCGTCAGTACCATAAAAGAATTTTTGCCAGGCCGATTCGACCTTCTTATCTATCTCTGCATCCGAATATCCTAATTCCTTAAACAAATTTCTGTACTTTCCTGTAGACACAGCTCCAACTGATGCTGGTGTTGGAGCATCCGGCAATGGTTTCACATCACCAATGTAATAAAGTTCATAACTATTTACAAAGGTATCATTCGATCCATTATCTGTTTCAAGTAAAAATTTTATTTCCTGTTTTCCTGTTACATCTGTCATTTTAAATTCAAAAGACTGCTCCGACAACGTAGTTCCAGCAAATCCAACTGTTCCAACTTTCTTTCCGCCAATATATACAGAAACACTCGCCGTTGTCGAATTACTTGATGCTCCTTTAACCACCATACGGTATTTTTTATTTGTCCCTACAAATTCGTAAGATGTGGTACAATAGTCACCATTACCATACAACGCTACTGCTGAGTATTCCTTACCACTCACAGGGCCAGCATAACTTCCTCCGCATGTCATTTTACTGCATTCTCCGCTATTTACCAATTGCGGTTCCTGACTTGCGGACGGTGTTGGCTCTGCCGTTGGCTGTTTCGTTGGCTCTGCCGTTGGCTGTTTCGTTGGCTCTGCCGTTGGTTGCTTTGTTTGGTCTACCGTTGGCTGTTTCGTTGACTACGTCGTCACAGTTACCACGGGCTTATTCTTTTTTGCCACAACCTTCACTTTTAATTTACACTTTTTCTTCTTGCCTTTTGCCTTTTGTGTTATATACACTTTAGCATTTCCAGCTTTCTTAGCATAAATTTTCCCTTTTTTATTCACTGTCACAATCTTTTTGTTTGAAGACTTGAATTTGAATATCTTCTTTATCTTCTTGGATGAAACTTTTTTTCCTCGCAACTTTAGCTTTAACTGTAATTTCTTTTTTTCTTGAATCACCAAAACACCTTTGGTCATCTTATTTGTTACAGTAATTCCCTGCTTTTTCTTTTTTGCTTGCGAGAGATTTGGAGCTGCGCCCAAAGTGGTCGTAAGCACAAGACAAGCAACAAGGAAAAAAACAAAAAGGTTTTTTCTACGTTTTGCTAAACTCATGATTATTATCCTCCTATAATGAATATTTTTACATTTGCATATTATACTACAACTAACAACCTAATTCGATGGAAAAATGTATTTTAAATATATGGATAATTGTCATCACCCCATGAGTTATTACATTCTTTTTCTCCATGTTTCTTCATAAAATATACAAACCATTATTCTTACAATTCTTTGGGGATTAAAAGAATATTGATACAGTGGATATAAGGATAGTAATTCAATTCTTGTCCCCATGTATGTAAAACCTGGATAATGCCAAGTGTTGCCCCGAGATACATTTTGTTTTCCAATAATTCCAAAAGTGTCTCGGCGAAGCATTTATGAAACAAGGAACACAAAAGTTTCTGATTAGAACAGACCAAAGAATTTAGTTCGGCAAGTATGGTGACACCAAGAGGAAAAAGGATAAAAATACATCGAAAATCCCCCCGGAAGGAATGACATCCAAGGACATTCGCCGTATGAGCGAAGAGGAACTTCCAGACATTGACTATTTTCTAAATAAGTTGACCTTGATGACGATTTTAGAGAAGAATCTTTTTACATCTTTTAAACCCCAAACCATCTATTTGTCATGTCCACATATCTGCGGGCTCTTTTCCATTTAGGAAAGCGCCGCATACGGTCTTTCCTATAAAGTAAAGTTACAAAAGACTCCGATTAATAATCAGAGTCTTAGAAAAGAGGCGACTAACGGATTTGAACCGATGATCAGGGAGTTGCAGTCCCATGCCTTACCACTTGGCTAAGTCGCCATATTCTATTGTATGCATCCAGCTAATACAATATGCATTAAATGCAATGACCCCTACGGGAATCGAACCCGTGTTACCGCCGTGAAAGGGCGATGTCTTAACCGCTTGAC
>ENA-ORTT01001313-ORTT01001313.1-human-gut-metagenome-genome-assembly--contig:-NODE-1313-length-25478-cov-4.131180_pt1 | contig 25478 bp, 20 predicted proteins | sample MGYA00242074_ERZ509197 | MGnify/ENA primary metagenome ERZ509197 (study PRJEB26280, sample SAMEA2338789) | human gut metagenome | biome: human gut; feature: human-associated habitat; material: faeces...
ATCAAAATTCGGCAGATTCTGTTTCTTTCTCCATATTTTTGCGGCTTCCACACTGGGAATGCCGGGATTGTCCGAGCCGAAGAAGGCAATATTACCTTCGTTGCCGATGGGCAGAGTGCTGTGGCTGATCCGGTTGTCCACAGCGACACCGATGGTAAGGTGCCCATCCTCCGGAATCAGATCCGTGATCTCTACTTCAAAGGGGAGAAAACCACCCTTATGTGTCATAATAAGTTTCCCATTGATATAAACTTTTGCAACATGGGTCACGGCGTCAAAACGCAGTACCTGACGCTGTCCGTTGCTTCCGCACAAAAGTGCCGGGAGCTCCACGGTTCGTTCGTAATAAGCCCAGCCGTAATGATTCCGGTAAGCCGGATCATCCTTCTGGTCATTGTAAGAGGCCGGAACGCAGATCATTTCCATCGCCTGGGGTTCGATCCAGGTATCTCCCGGTTCCTTCTCATCTCCTAATTGAAATTGCCATACTCCTCCCAGATCGATCAAGCTGCGGGAACGGTTCATGATCGGATATAACATGGTAGTCCTCCTTTTGCCTTGTGGACTGTAATTGCGCTTATTATAGGGCAGGACAAAAGGAAAATCCATGTGATTATTTTTAAGAAGTATGTAAATTTTTATGAATCTGGCAAGTCCGTAATTAATGGTGGGTATTCCTGTTTTTTTGCAAGGGCGCAAATAGCGCCCCAGCGCCTGGATTTAAAGTAGAAGAGCATGGCAATCATGCCGGTAATAAAGCTGGCGGAAACACTGACCATGGCATATTCGCCATAGCCGGCATACATGATGAGATAAGCGGCAGGGATTCGGACAACCCATAATAGCAGAATATTTACGATAGTGGGATAGCGAATCTCTCCGATACCATTGATAAAGCACATAATGCCATTGAACACGGCGTAGGCCCAAGTGAATGGCAGAACAAGATAAGTATATCGCTGTGCAAAAGCCAACACGGCCGGATCACGGCTGAACAACATCAGCAGAGGATGGCAAAAAGCAGTCACAAGTAATCCCCCTGCAAGGGTGACGATGCCGGAACAGAGCGGTATCTGCCATGCACCGCAGCATAAACGACGGTAGTTCCGGGCACCAAGGTTCTGCCCGGCAAACACAGTAGCCGCAGAAGAATAGGAAGTAATGGCAATATTGGCAATGCCGCTGACTTTACCGGCAACGGAGCATCCGGCTACGAAGGTGGATCCCAGTGTGTTATAAAGAGCCTGAAGCAGCACATGACCGACAGAATAAAGTGCGGTATTCAGTCCGAGAGGCAAGCCGATCTTTAACATTTCATGAAGAATAGGAAGGTCAAAACCATGCGCAAAAACAGGAAAATTCATGGCAGGATAAGTATGACGGATGTAGAAGATGCTGAACATCCAGGACAGAAACAGTGAGGCAGCAGTTGCGATGGCAACACCGGTGACGCCCATTCCCAAACCGGCAGTCAGTACAAGGTCCAGAACAATATTGGTAACGCAGGAAATGCCAAGAAATAACAGCGAGGAAGTACTGTTTCCCAGACCTCGTAAAATACCTGCGTTAAAGTTATATCCCATATTGCCGAGAATGCCTAACGTTGTGATACGCAAATACACAATGGCATAGGGCATGGCATCGGCAGGCACCTGCATCAGCCTGAGAAGGAACGGTCCGGCAGCTACGCCTAACAACGTAAGCGGCAGACTGGCAGCGTACAGAAAAAACACTGCGGTTTGTGCAAGCTTACGCAGTCGATCGGCATCGGAGGCACCTGCCGCTTGTGAAATCAGGATGGATATTCCGGAACCAATGCCAAGAAAGATACACAAAAGAATCTCCAGTGGCTGGGAACTTGTGGCTACAGCGGCCAAAGCGGATGCATCACAGAAATTACCGATGACCAAAGTATCAACGGTTCCGTATAACTGTTGTAAGATATTTCCGATGCAGATCGGCAATGCAAACTGTGCTGCGCGGCCTAAAATAGAACCTTGTGTCATATCGATTTTACTCATATTCATTGACAATCACCCGCTTTGTAAAAATGGTAAATATTTAAATTGTAGAATGTAAAAATTCATCAGCTTATACTGGCTTGGTTCAGAGTCTATGCCAAAACTGTGTCCGGGGTTTTATGTTGAGAAAGCTTTCGATGCTGCCGGTTATATTCTCTATTGTAATATAATCATAATGTTGCGGAGTATCGGGATGTAACTTGAGCCTCTTCCGTGTGCAAATTGGAAATTGTCAGTGCATCATATCTCGAAAGCAGAAGCTTCGCATTCGGCGGCAGTACACAGTCTGACAAAAGTACATTTTTGATTTTATGCCCAGGTGCAGTAAAACCATCAATTTCAATGGGGGCAACGGATGCCACTGTGCCGTGCTCCTGTTTTTGTCCGGTCAGATGCAGCCGTTCAAAGTGGAAATCTTCAAAATAAGGTTGCTCTGGAGCAGGAATGCCGTCATCATTGTATGGAACAGAATGAATGAGCAGGCGGGGGAAGGTACAGTCGCGTACAGCGACATTGCGCACATATCCACCACGTTTAGGGGTTCCTTTGATTTCAATGCCATTGGAAGAAGTAGCTATATCGCAATCCCAAATTTGCACATCTGCAACACCACCAGACATTTCACTGCCAATACAGATACCATGACCGCCGTTGCTGTGGCAGTCAAATATGCGGATATGTTTTGTAGGACGATTGATGGCGTTACCTTCAGGATTCTTACCGGATTTGATGGCAACGGAGTCATCTTCGGTTTCAAATTCCGTTGCAAATAACGTGCAGTTTGTGGAAGAATCCGGGTCCCAGCCATCGCCGTTCCAAATACCGCTGGAGCGAAGCTTGCAGTGGTCAGTCACAATGTCATCACAGTAGATCATATGGACATTCCATGCTGCGCCGTTTTGTAAAGTCAGCCCTGTAATACGAATACGGGAGCAGTTGCTTAAATTAATAAGTCGTCCGCGGACACGTCCCGGAATGGTACGGTCATTCTCACAGGTGGCAACCAGTGCAGCATTTTGGGCAAGATATTCCCTGAGATTCTCCCGTTCGATATCGATCATGCGCTCAGCCAGAACATGCCCACCGCCACTAATGGTTCCCTTCCCATAGAGTAGGATGTTTTCGCAATTTGCACCTGCGGTATGATCAAGATGTCCGGCGTTTAAAAGACTGCGGTAACATTCCTGCTCCGTGCCTTCAAAACGGCTCCAGATACGGGGCAGATAATCTGTTGGGTCAGAACTTCCCTGTAAAACAGCATCTTTCTCCAGATACACGGCCATACAACTATGTAGATCAAGAGCTCCGGTCAGATAGATTCCGGCAGGAAAGTATACTTCGTCATTTGGCCCACAGTCTGTAAAAGCCTGTTGGAGCGCAGCAGTATTCAGCGTTTTTCCATCACCCACGGCATTGTAGGGTTCTTCCGTTACATAGATGCGGTGCCGTGCAGGTGAGGTACAGATGCGGATACTGCCGATATTGTAGACAGTAACACAATATTCAGTATTGGGTATCAATTCTGTGAATGTATAATGTGTCCGATTTGTGTGAACAGAATGTCCACCATCGAGAGAAACTTCATATACTGTGTCGGCATTGGCATTTTCCGGCTTATTCCAGAACACAGTTGCGGTGTTGGCAGTACAGCGTGCGGATAGTAAAACGGATTCCATAAAAATCCTCCTTTTCGTTTTTTACTATTTTCATTGTAAAAAAAAGCACTGAGAATGTCTATATCAATTATTTTCATTTATGTTAAGCTCATTTATGTTAATAATTCCCTATTTACCCTATATCTGCTCTGTGATATATGAGATTCAATATAAATTTATCGAATATCAATAAAATTATATTGACATTCGTATCATAGAGTGATATGTTAAGGCTACCAAGAAGGAAAGAGGTATTCATTATGGAGAAGAGAGAGTTGTCGGAAAAGGAGCTGCGGGAGAAAAAGTTATCTTTGGCGAAGGGGACGAAGTACCTGCTGGATTTCATGTTCTATGCGGGGATACTGGTGACGGTAAGTCTGCCGTTTAGTCTCAAATACATAGGAAAATATCTGGAGGCGGTGGAGGAGCATTACCTTCCGGCGGTGATCATATTCGCCATCCTGGGTGTGCTGGCGTTATTGTTGATCAATGAACTGCGCAAGATGTTTGGCACGGTGCTTGCGGAGAACTGCTTTGTACCGGAAAATGTGGCGAGCCTTAGGAGAATGGGAGACTTAAGCTTTTTCATCGCGGCCATGAGCGCTGTGAGATGTGTGGTGTACCTGACCATTGCCATGCTGGTGATCATTTTGGTATTTATTATTGCAGGCATGTTCAGCAAAGTGCTGGCGATGGTATTTGAAGAAGCCGTGCGCTACAAGGAAGAAAACGACTTAACAATCTAAAAATTCAGTCACGAAGTGATAGAGCGTGTGATACGCCACTATGTAAATGACGCCGGCTGAACGGAGATTCAAAATTAGAAAGGCATCTATTATGGGAATCATTGTAAATCTGGATGTAATGATGGCAAAGCGGAAGATCAGCCTGACAGAACTGGCGAATCAGGTGGATCTGACACAGGCAAATTTATCCATCCTGAAAAATAATAAAGCAAAAGCCATACGTTTCTCTACACTGGAATCCATTTGTGAGGTGCTGCATTGCCAGCCCGGAGACATTCTGGAGTATGTAGAAGACAAAAAAGAAGAGGAAACCAAATAAAACCTGAGAGGGGGAGATCATAATGCAGGAAAATACAGCAGTACAGGAAACAAATTCAATAAATCAGGAACAGATTTCCGGGCAGAATGTAGTCCGGGTAGTGGAAAAGACAGAGACTGTGGAGACAAAGCGCTTGCAGGAGCACTATAATTTCTTCGGACCGGTGACTTTTCTCTATGCCGTGTTCTATGCATTTTGCATGTTTCATAACGGATCGGGAATTACCTTCCCTTTTTTTCTCGCAGGCACTTTACTGTATTTTGTCTTCTCGCTGTCAAAACTGGAGATTACCTTGAAAAAAGGGAGCGCCTTTTACATGATCAGCATTCTGCTGCTGGGGATATCCACCTTCTGCACGGACGGATGGGCAATCATCAGCCTGAATAAGCTGGCGGTCTTTTTGCTGGTAATGTGTCTGCTGCTGAATCAATATTTTGATACGAAAAAGTGGAATCTTGGGAAATATGTGGGAAGCATCTGTCAATTGGTGGTTATGAGCTTCGGGGAACTGGGGAAGCCTTTTTCCGATGGCAAAGCCTATTTTCGTGAAAAGGGAAAAGTAAATAAGAAGGTATGGTACGGACTGCTGGGAGTGGTGATCGCACTGCCCATTCTGCTCATTGCCGCCGGACTGTTAAGCTCTGCCGATGCGGTATTCCGTAAGATGACAACGGATTTCATGAACTGGATCCGTCCGGACAATATATTCAACGTAGTCATCCGGGTAACGTTTCTGTTCTTTACTTCCTATGCACTGACTTCCTACCTGTGTAAGCGAAGCATCCCGGAAGAAGTGAAGGATCGCAGAAAGGGTGAGCCGGTACTGGCAATTACGATTATGTCACTGCTGTCACTATTGTATCTGCTGTTTTCCGGTATTCAGATCTTCGGATTGTTCTTAGGAAAAATGCAGCTGCCGGAGGGCTATACTTACGCACAGTATGCAAGAGAGGGCTTTTTCCAGCTGCTGGCTGTCAGCATTCTGAACCTGATCCTGGTATTGATGTGCCTTAGCTTTTTTAGGGAGAGTAGGATACTGAAAGTGATTATGACGATTATGTCATTATGTACTTTTATCATGATCGCGTCCAGCGTAATGCGAATGATCATTTATATCCGGTATTATTATCTGACTTTCCTGCGGATCTTCGTATTGTGGATGCTGGCGGTATTATTCGTCATGTTTATCGGAGTACTGATCAACATTTACAGGGAAAGCTTCCCTCTGTTCCGCTATGGTGTCGTGATGGTGACAGTTCTGTACCTGGCATTGTCCTTCAGCCATCCCGACTATATTATAGCCAGAGTGAATATTGCCAATGCACCCGGCGGAGACTTCTCTTATCTGAGTGATCTCAGTGCGGATGCGGCACCGGTCATTATTCCTTATATGGAGAGTCTTGGGTATGATTTTGGCGCCTATGAACTGGAGAACCCTACGGATATTATGAGTGAAGATACGCAGGCTCAGTGGTGGGGGAGTTATCAACCGAAGGGATTCGGATATTATTACCTGAACCATAATAAGAAGCGTCTGGATCAGACATCTCTGCGGACATTTAATATTTCCAGATATATGGCACGGAAACAGATAGAGGCAAGAATCGATGGAAAATAAAGAAATGAATACGGAAAAAATTAAGTTTTATAAAAAGCATCCGGTGTTGCTTGCATGGCTGATTTCTATATTTATCGGACTGGGCTATGCGCTTTTTACGATCATAGCCTCTGTTATTCATTATGAGCAAAGAGATTATGTATGGGAGATCATTAAGGCTTTTACAGAAATGTTTACTTGGGCAATTTTAATGGGAGCGGTACTGGTATTTCCTGTGGTGCTGACGATCAGCGAAGGAATCTGCCTGATCAGTGAAGCATGGGAACGTCCGGTGAAGGGAGCCTGGCTGTTTGACCAGCATGTATTTTGGCTGGGCGGATTCTATGAACTTTGTTATTTGGGGTTGATTATGGATGTGACATCCGCTGACTGGCAGACGCAGTTAAGCAATTCCAATAAACATACACCGATTTACAGCGGTTCCATGGTTACTTTTATAGTACTCCTGCTGCTGGCATTTATAGGGTATGAGATTCTGCAGAGTATTCCGCTTCGGAAGCTGCCGCCCCTTGTGACAGTCCTGTCGATTTCCGCAATGTACCTGGGATTGTTAGAACTGATTCTGTTCACAGTACAGATATTCAAGCCGACGATTTTGCTTGATGGATATTTGTTATTATTTCCACTGTGCTGTGTGCTGCTAGTGGTGCGACTGCTTCTGAAGAAAATACGGGAGTGGAATGCACTGATGCAGAATGCGGAGGCGGAACACTTTGGGACGGGGAAGATTTATCAGAATCCCATGCTGCGTTGGTGTGACAACATTTTGCGGAAGGCTGCATGGTGGCCGGTGCTGGGACTGGTATTGATGTTCCCACTGTTGGGAATCCTGATCGCAATCCTCATGCTGTTTGGACAGGCACCGGATTCTGTGATTAAAGCATTCACGGAGACCAGCGACTGGAATCTGTCACTAAGACAGGCACCGCAGAATGTCATGTATGATGAACATTATCTCTGCACGGTAGCTGCCGGCGGTCATGAAAAAGTCGTAAAGCCTATCCGCCTGGGGAGGCGGCATGGGCATGAAGTGATCGTGAACCGTCAGTTGTGCATCGCCAATGCTTTTGAACAGGTGTTGGAAGAACGGACTCCCGGCTTACACCGGGCACTGCGTCATTTTTATGATACTTACGGGTTCCCTGTGGCGAGACTGATCCACAATAAATACACGGCGGATCTAGTGTATTTTATCATGAAACCTTTAGAATGGATCTTCCTGTGTGTGCTGTACCTGACGGACGCCCATCCCGAGAACCGCATTGCCGTGCAGTATACCGGGAAAACGGCAGCGCAGGTGGAAAAATAGTAAAATATTAATGGAAAAAGCTCTCCCTTTTGGATATAATAATATTTGAAAGGGAGGCTTTTTTATATGATAAAAGTGAATTGAACTAAATCGGAATTTGAGGGAGGAAACAGTATGAAAAAGATTATTGCAATGGTTCTTTGTCTTGTGTTGGTTTTTTCATTGGCTGGTTGTGGAAATAATGATCAAAGTTCAGATACGCATGATGCGAACTACGAAGAAGGTTATACGGCTGGCTACGAGGTTGGATATAATGATGGGAAGCAGCAAATGGCCGAAAACAAAAAGTACTTTGCACAGTTTTCGGGATCTTTTACAGCTTCCGTTGAACAACTCTTGCCGGATTACTTTGCGCTTCCGGGAAAAACGATTGCCGTAGTTCACTTCTTTCAGGATAAACCATTTTTACTTCGCTTTCAGGAAGATATGACCGGAAAGCTTGTTGAAGGAACGGTTTATGTGTTCGAGTTCAAGACATTTGAAGTTGAACTTCCGGCTGATGAGGAAAATCCAGATATTTCGGATTATATGTACTCAATAGATGTTACTAATTATAGAGTTGCGGAAGATAGCGAACTCGGGTTGGAGAGCATATCGCCGACTGTTGAAATAATATCGAAGTAAGTAACCGGATTATTTAATAAGCAATCACCGTGGTAAATTATCATTTATAGGATTGTCTTTTAAGGGGTAATTATACTATTACACTTAAAAGACAATTCTATTTAGATATTAAAATATATTTATTGTCTAATTAGGAATTATAAGTTATACTTTGCGTATAAGTACATTTCACTTATGAAAATTTCTATGTCAGCGAAAGCTGATGTCCCATCCGATTCCCTAAATCATAGAACCAGGAAGAAGGGAAGAGGAAAACCCACACAGAAAGAAAATCAGTTGTATCAGAAAAACAGGTAAGTTATAATGTAGATATGGCGAAATCCTTTTATTTTCGGCGGAATCTATGATTACCTGACACAAAAGGAGGAAACCATTGAATACGGAATTAAAAAATGCAGTAATGGCAACAGACAGAGACGCACAATATGATAACAGCGCGAAACGCCTGATAGCACATAAGATCGTTCTGGCGTGGATACTTATAAGGACTGTGGAAGAATTTAAGGGAATGGAACCACTGGAGGTTGCAGCTCTTATAGAGGGAATTCCCTATATCAGTGCAGTACCGGTAGAACCGGGACTGACGAATGCGGTGCATTTTCAGAATGGTCAACGCCTTGTTGGTTTTAATACAGAGAATCAGGAACTGAACGAAGGCCTGGTGCGTTTTGACATTGTATTTTATGTGCGGATGAAGGATGGCCTTTCGCAGATCATCATCAATGTGGAAGCGCAAAAGGACGAACCTAGCGACTATGAGATCCTGAACCGGGCAGTATTCTATGTAAGCAGACTGGTTTCTTCCCAGAAGGAACGAGATTTCGAGAATTCGAGTTACGATGACATTAAAAGTGTCTATTCTATTTGGATTTGTATGAATATGGAGGAAAACACCATGAGCCATATTCATCTGACCAAAGAAGACCTGATCGGTTCTTATGAATGGAAAGGTAATCTGGATCTGTTGAATATCATTATGATAGGTCTTGCAAAGGAACTGCCGGAACATGATGAGACCTACGAGTTACATCGTCTGTTGGGAGCATTATTGTCCAGAGAGCTTACTATAGATGAGAAGCTGGACATTATTGGAAATGAATATGATATCCCATTAGAAGAGAATTTCAGAAAGGATATGAGTACTATGTGTAATTTGAGCCAGGGAGTTAAGGAAGAAGGTATCGCAATTGGGCGTGCAGAGGGTGAGGCAGGACTCATTACAAAAATGTATAAAAACGGTCTTTCAATAGAACTGATTGCATCTGCAACAGATAAAACAATAGAAGAGGTAAAGACGATTATTGAGGGAAAAGAAAAATCCCAAGAGGCCTGAGAATTATTACCGGAAAAAACGCGGGGATGTGTAATTCATGTTTATACATTTCTGCGTTTTTTATGAAATGATAATTGAATAATAAATCGGAAGAGTTGCACGTGATGCAACTATGATATTATAATATGTTAAGCTTATGCTTGTAATGGACGGGGGAAGCGTTCGGTTACAATAAATACATAAGGAGAGATACCAAATGAGGGGCAAATTAATAGTTATCACAGGAGTTATGGCACTGGGGTTGTCTGCCTGCGGAGCACAGGGGAGTGATCCGGTGGGGGGGAGTAGTAGTTCAGAGGTTATTGGATCCGCAGAGGCTGCGGTAACGGAAGAGAGCACTTCAGAGACTGGTGAATCCATGGAAGCGACAGTATCCACGGAGACTGTTTCCGACACTACGGCATCCACGACAGGTCCTTCTTACGAAGATGAGGACGCATGGCTTCCCTGGGAAGACTACGGGGAATGTTCCAACACTGTGAAAGACTTCTACAATGACGATGAGAAAAAGACCTATTACTACGAAATGGATGAGTTCTTTTTTTCCGATGAGAAGTATGCCAAAGTGAATGATTATCTGCAGCAGATGTATGATAATTACAGAACCCAATATGAGGAGGAAGGGGAGAATCACACCGGAGCGTATGAGTTAGTGGATGAAACTCTTTCCGAGGGACAGCGATACGATGATAATTATCTGGTATTCAATGGCATTACTTTAGCGGATGACGAGTATGTCAGCCTGCATTTTAATGACACGGTTTATTATGCAGGAGCAGCGCATCCATTATCCTATTACATACCCGTGACGATCTCCGTTGCCACCGGCGAAGAAGTCACCCCGGAAGAAGTTTTGGGGAAGACCTGGGACGAGATCCGGGCAGCAGGCTCTATTGAAGAAGAAAACGAAGAAAATTTTAATGCCGATTACGGCTTTTACATCACAGAGAAGGAACTGTGTTATCTCTATCGCACTAATTTCTTTGTAGAAGAGATTCGGATATCCCGGTAAAAGAACCGGATTGAACTGGCAGGGCAGAAGAGGTATACTTATTTCCGGAAACGGATGGAGGTACCGGGATGGAAAAGTTTACCCCTTCAGAGCTTTGTGCAGACATTAAGATCTATGATTATAAGAAAAAAGTAAAATATGATGAGAAATCCCTGGTGATTTTTGAGAAAACAGGGAAAATGATAACAGCCGGAAAAGAGTGTGAGGGCATGCTTTACACTCTTCCGGCTGATTCTATTGGCTTTTCTCCGATCGTGTTGGGAAGAGTCAGCGACTATACCTGTGCGGAAAAGATGCTAAAGCAGATGCTGTGTCGGTATCTGGGCAAGCCTGTTTTTGCGGGATACGGAGAGGGGCTTATTTTTGTTCACGAGAAGCTGAACGAAGTGGAAATGAAAGCCTATTTTGATCTCCTGTATCAGGCGGGAGCCAAAAATGTGGTCTATGCGGATGAAAGTGTGAAAGGAATCCCGGAGGGAACTCCTTGGGAGGATGTGATCTGGGGAATGAAGAACACTTATAAAAATCTTCGTTTTGCAGTAGAGATCACGAAGGAACAGCCCATGGATTACCTCAGATATTCGCTGGCGCAGTTGGCAGAGAACTGTAAGCGGTGGGGACTGGAAGAGGAAATGTCAAAATTGTATATTTAAGGAAATAGGCTAAGGGTAAATGATTTTATTTATCCTTAGCCTAAATTATTAGCTTTGTTGATAGTAATTATGCCGGTAAAGATGATCGTCTACCTGCTGCGCCAGGTGATTCATTTCTTCTTGTGCATCAGCACCCATGGCAATATTATAAAACGCATAGGAAAACTGCTTACTGAAGAAAGGATATGCGGGGGTCTGCGGTCTGGTAAAAGAGGTGTTCCGTAATTGTGAAAATAAAATATTGCTGTTGCCGGAACCAGCCTGAAAGCTGTCCATTACGTCATAAATCTCTTTTAAAACAGGAATACCCGTTAACTGACTGATCTTCAACTGGTTCTGCAGACTGAAAACATAACGGATAAATTCACAACATTCCCTGGGATATTGTGTCTGTCTGGACATGCATAATCCCCAGCTTCCATGGGGAGAAGCTGCTTTTATACCATGGGGAAGAGGGATTATGCCGATATTACTATTCCTTTTTTGCGATTGAAAATAGGCACTGGGCAGGGAAAGACTCATGGCAAAGTTTTCAGGAAAATCGGCACTGAGATCCTCCACGTGGGTATAATGATATTTATGAAATAATTCGCCCAGCCAATTCATAGCAGCGACGGAAGCCGGAGAGTTAATATATCCAGAGGTTGCCGTCAGCGTATCGTTAAAAAAGCTGCCGTTGTTCTGCACGATAAATGGCAATCCGGCGTAGCTGTTCCATTCTCCGGATTTTGGAGAAAGACCGCGTCCGGAGTCCATAAGCAAAGGATAGGGAAAAGAAGTTTTGGTCTGTATTGTATGGCAGACATTCAGAAACTCACCCCAGCTCCAGGCATCTTCCGCAGAAGTCGGAATGCGGATACCAAGGGAATGGAACAACTCCTTGTTATACAGAATACATAAAGTGGATTCCGTATAACCCAGATGATATAGTTTTCCCTGATAGGTTCCCTGTGTCACAATGGGAGACAGAAAAGAGGATAGGAAAGACGAATCCATATATCCATCAAACGGCAGCAGAGAATTCATATATGCCCAATAGGGGACATCAGGACCGTCCAGGGACAGAATATCCGGTGCATTTCCACTGGTAAAGCTTTGCAACAGCGAGTCACGCAGAGGAGCCTTATCGTTGATGAGAAAAGTCGGTGTTACAAAAAAACCGGAAGATGTCAGATTAAACTGTTCGATCAGAGAGATCCAAAAATGTTTCTCATTATCTTCCATAGGACATAAATAAATAGATAGGTTTATTTTATCTTTGGAGCGGTCTGCTACAAAAGTGCCTTTTCCTTGCTGCCGTATAATATATCCTTCAGATTCCAGACATTTCAGGGCTTGTGTAATAGTGCTTTTACTTACATTTAAAGTACGCATTAATTCATTATCGGAAGGGATGAGATCGCCGGGACGATAATATCCGCTTTCGATTTTCTGGACAAATTCATTTTTTATAAGCATGTATTTTGGTGTTCTGGTGTTCATAAAATCCCCCACATTTTGAAAAGTGATTGACAATATATTTTTGTTATGCTAATATCATAGCATAAGTTATTCGAACAAACAAGATTAAATAAAAAAACTCTCTGCAAAAGCGGAGAGTTAAAAAATAAAACAAGTTATTCGAACAACCGAACAACTAAAAGGAGGAGAAGATGAAAAAGACATTTTCAAAAGAGAAATTATTTGACAGAACACCGCGGGTCTTTAAGCGGGATGCAACGGAAGTTCGTTTTCTGTTGGGCGGAATCGGAACAGGTAATTTTTCTGTAAATTCAAGAGGAAAGTTCCTGGACTGGGAAATTTTTAACTGGCCTTCCAAGAATACTAAATTTCCGCTTTCCTTTTTTGCAATTCGTACGGAGAACAAAGAACTGGAAAAACCTATATCGAAAATTCTGGAATCGAGAATGGTTCCGCCATATACCAGCTCACACGGATATCTTCAGGCTGAATTAGTAAATCTGCCAAGAATGGAAGATTCCGAACTGATTTGTGAATATCCTTTTGCAAGGGTGAATTTCAAAGATTCCGAATTGCCCGTAAAAGTATCTATGGAAGCATATACACCGTTTATTCCTTTAAATACAGATGATTCCAGTATTCCCTGCGCAATTATCCGATACACGGTGAAAAATATTGCAGACTGTCCGACCAAAGTAAGCCTGGTAGGTACGCTTCCCAATGCATCCGGGTTTGAGGGATATGATGTTATTGAAAACCTGAAGCTGGCTGACAGCGTGAAAAATGAATATCGGGAATTTGATGATGTGAAGGGCTTGTATTATTCACCCGAACATTTGAAAGAGGATCATTTACGGTATGGAAATATGGCGATTCTGACCAGTGGATCCAATGTAACCTATAAAACACAGTGGTTTGACGGCGAATGGGTGGATGGAATACAGGATTTCTGGGATGACTTTACCAGTGATGGACTTTTGGAAAAAGAGACCGTATCTGACAGTGTGGGATGTGAATTTGCACAATTTCATAATTTCAGTTTCCTGAAAAGAAGAGAAAAGATCGGATCCATCGGAGCCTGGGAAGAACTTCAGCCGGGAGAAGAAAGAACCTTCGAATTTACCATTACATGGTATTTCCCTAACAGGGTAAAGGCATGGATCGAATTTGATGAGGACTACGAGAAATTCCAGCGCGGTGAATACGGAACAGTAAGAAATTACTATGCAACAAAATTCACAGATGCATGGGATGTAGCAAAATATGTATACCATAATAAGGAACGACTGGAATCAGACAGCAGAAAATTTGCCGATGCGATGTTCCATAAGACTACATTACCTTATTATGTGATTGATGCTCTGACTGCAAACATTACGAATCTTCGAAGTAATTTATGTTTCCGGCTGGAAGACGGAACCTTTGCCGGATTTGAAGGAATACGTGACTACATAGGCTGCGGTTACGGTAGTGTGCCTCATGTATGGAATTATGCACAGACGGTTGCTTTTCTGTTCCCGGATCTTGAAAAAACTATGCGTAATGTAGAATTTTTGAGAGAAACAGATGAGACAGGATGCATGTCTACACGAATGTTTTCCGTATTTGATCAGGAACGGTATGCAATGGTTCCGGCCTGTGATGGAGAACTTGGAAGTGTTGTTCGTGTCTACCGGGATTTCAAGAATCTTGGGGATGTGGAATTTTTGAAGACCATTTGGCCCAAAGTAGTGCTGGCAATGGAATATGCCCTGAAACAATGGGATCTGGATGGAGATGATGTACTGGACGGTCAGCAGAATACAACCTATGATATTGAATTTTACGGACCGAATCCCATGACGGACAGTATTTTCCTGGCAGCATTGAAATGCTGTGAAGAGATGGCTGAGATCGTAGGAGACGAAGAACATCACCAGTTATACGCAGATGCTTACGAAAAAGGAGCTGCAAGAGCCGACCAACTGATGTTTGACGGGGAATATTATATTCAGGTACAGAAGGAGATTGATAAATATAAGTATCAATTCGGAAAAGGCTGCCTGTCAGATCAGCTTCTTGGACAGTTCCTGGCATATATGGCCGGAATCGGAGAGATTTTACCGAAAGAGCATGTAAAATCTGCTATGGAATCCGTATTCAAGTATAATTACAAAACGGATTTTTATCATACGGACAGCGTACACAGAGCATATGCGATCAATGAAGAGCATGGAATGGTAGTAGCTACCTGGCCGAAAGGCGGCAGACCTAAATTCCCGTTATCCTATGCCGGAGAGGTGTGGACAGGAGTAGAGTATGAAGTAGCCGTTAATCTGATTTATTCAGGTTGTGTAGAGGAAGGTCTGACGGTGGTAAAGTCAATTCGGGATCGTTATGACGGATACAAGAGGAATCCGTTCAGTGAGATTGAGTCCGGTCATCATTATTGCAGAGCAATGGCAAGCTGGGGAGTGCTGAATGCATTATTGGGACTGCAAAGTGATATGTATCGCGGAACCTTGTCATTCCATCCTGCAATAGAAGGTGAAATGTCCAGTTTCTTCATCTGTGGAAAAGCATGGGGTATTTACAGTCAGAAGGAAGAGAATGGGAAAATGTGCAAACATATTGACGTCCTGTATGGGACGTTAGATGATATTCATGTACAAGAATAAGGAGGGTACAATTATGATGAAAAAGTATTGGAGAAAAATGATGGCACTTACTTGTGCGGCCGCTATGCTGTTTACAATGGCAGGATGCGGAAATGCAGAAGGAACTACAGGCGGTGCAGAGACTGCGCAGAGCTCTACGACTGCAGATGGATCCGGAGAGATCACGATCCAGTTTGCAGAGCATGTTGCTGATATTCAGGCACAGGAGCCGCATCTGCAGAAGATTATTACTGCCTTTGAAGAAAGCCATCCGGGGATTAAAATTGATATTACGGGTAAAGAAGTGTCCGAGCATAATACACAGATGACTTTACTGGCAGGAGAAAATAAGCTTCCGGATGTTTTCTGGCTGGAGCAGGCAACCGCAAAGGAGTTTGCGCAGAATGGGTATTTATATGATCTGACGGATGCATTGGATCAGTATGGTATCAATGACAGCCTTCTTCCCGGACTGGTGCATTCATGTACCGTTGACGGCAAAGATGTGGGAATGCCCAGTGAAGTTATGATGGTAGGATTTTATTATAACAAAGATCTCTTCCAGCAGGCAGGAATCGAAGAAGTGCCTGTTACCTATGAAGAGTTCCTGGATGTGGTAGATAAGCTGAATGCAGCCGGAATCACACCGCTGACCGTGGGGGCGCAGGATAATTACAGTATCTGGGCATTTGAGACAATGCTGGCAAGATATGGATTTTTTGAAAAGCTTGACGGTCTGAAGGATGGAAGCATTTCCTGGAATAATGAAGACTTTATTCATTATTTTGAAAAAGTAGAAGAAATGCGTGAAAAAGGAACTTTCACAAAGGACATTTCCAATATTGGATATTTTGAAGCAAAAGAGCAGTTTCTGGGTGGAAATGCAGCAATGATCAATTCCGGAGCATGGGATATCGGTGATTTTGAGGGAAGTGATATTGCTTCTAAAATCGGATTTTTCTGGGGACCTACCTTTTCCGACAGCCAGTATGAGCAGCAGATCGGAATCAAGGCATCCGGCGGTGTTTATGTAGTATCTTCAAAGGCAGCAGAAGATCCTGCGTTGTTAGATGCAATTATGCAGTTCTGGCAGTTCTATTACGGCGAAGAGGGAACCAAGATCATTGCCGAGGATACCGCGGCATTACCGTGCTCTACATATAATGGACAGATTGATGAGAGTCAACATCCTGTACTTTCCACGATGATCACGGCATTAAATGATGACTGGAAAGCAGTAACTGAACCGTTTAATTCACTTTCGTCCAATGTGGCGTATGGATATTTTGATGCTACCTTCGGTGTTATGACCGGAGTTTACACACCGGAACAAGCAGCTGATTATGTAGAAAATTTACAAAGTGCCGAAAGATAAAACTATAAGAGCGGTGTGAAATTAAGTAATACCGCTCTTTTCTATAGAATGGAAAGGGAGAAAGCTATGTATTGGTTGAGTACAAAGAAAGCAAAAATCATTATGCTGCTTCCGACTCTTATGATTTATGCAGTATTTATTATTGTTCCTGTGTTTATCGCATGTTACTATAGCTTTACGGATTACAGTGGTCTTGGAAAAGCATCCTTTGTGGGAATAAAAAACTATGTTGCTATGTTCCATGATAAGCTATTTCTGATCGCATTGAAAAATACATTTTTAGTATTGTTATTCAGTGTGATATTCCTGATCGTTGGATCTTTTATGGCAGCATTATTGATGAACAAGAATTTTCACGGAAACGCATTTTTTAAAATGGTGATTTTTGCTCCCTATGTAATAGCGCCTATTATCATAGGAATTATCTGGGGATATATCCTGAATCCTAATTATGGGCTGGTAAATAGTGTATTGCGTAAAATAGGACTGGATATGCTTGCTATTGAATGGATCGGTGGAACTAAATGGTCTCCATTGTCATTGGCGATCGTATTCACATGGCAGGTACTGGGATTTCACGGAACGATCTTTTTATCCGGAATCAAAGCAATACCGGGAGATATTTACGAAGCCTGTGATATTGATGGAGCCAATTTGTTACAACGCTTGTTTTATGTGACAATTCCTATGCTGAAAGAGACCTTTATTATTAATATTGTTCTGGTGGTAACAGGCGTATTTAAAATATATGAACTGGTATATCAGATGACAGGCGGAGGACCTACTCATCAGTCGGAGCTGCTTACCTCATATATGTATTTTACAGTATTTACATCCAGAAGGTATGGATATGGAATGGCAATTGCGGTTGCAATTCTGTTACTTTCAATTCTGGGCTCGTTTTCCTATATTAAGATCACAACGAGGAAGCAAAGGAGTTAAACATGAGAAACAAGAGAATATCGATAAAAAAAGTCATTTTTTACATATGTCTGCTGGGATTGATTATTCTTTTGGTCATGCCCATACTGTGGGCTATGTTGCTTTCATTAAAGACAAATAATGAGATTGTCAACAGTCCGCTTTCTTTGCCGCAGACAATAAACTTTGAAAATTATCAGCGTGCGATCGATACTATTGATTTTTCCAAAATGTATTTTAACACGATTTTACTGGTAGTAATATCTACTTTTTTCAGTATTTTATTTACTTTTATGAGTTCGTTTGCAATTGCCAGAATGGTTTTTCGGAACCATAAGGCATCGGAAACATTGTATCTTTTCCTGCTGATCGGGATTGGCATCCCTATTTATGTACTACTGTTTCCGGTATATCGGATTGATTCATTGATGGGAATTCTTGGAACCCGTTTGGGACTGATCCTGCCGTATGTTGCAGTGAACATCTCGTTCAATACCTTGCTGTTTACCGGATTTTTGAGAGATATCCCCGGAGAATTGGAAGAAGCAGCAATTATCGACGGCTGCAATCTATTTAAGCTGTGTACCAAAGTGGTGATTCCGGTTATGAAACCCACGTTCGTGACGATCATTATTTTTAATGCAGTTTATATTTACAATGAGTTCCCGTTTGCATCAACCTTTATTCAGGATAATGCCTTAAACACCGTGTCATTAATGACATCTATGTTTAAAGGACAATATTCCATGGATTACAGTGGGATCATTGCAGCGAGTCTGATGATCATGCTTCCTGAATTAGTATTTTATGTCATTTTGCAGAAGTATATTATAAGTGGTATGACTGCCGGAGCAGTGAAAGGATAAGAAAATGAGAGATATCGTAAGGCCATCCCTACATTTTACACCACAGAAAGGCTGGATCAATGATCCTAATGGCTTGGTGTTTTTTAAAGGACAATATCATTTATTTTATCAGTATAATCCGTACCATGACAACTGGGACAGTATGCACTGGGGGCATGCGGTAAGCCGGGACCTGATACACTGGGAAGAATTGGAACCGGCACTGGTCCCCGACATGCCCTATGATAACGATAAAAACGGCGGATGTTTTTCCGGATCGGTTGTTGTACATGATGATCAGCTATTTTTATTTTATACAGGAAGAACGGAAGATGAAACCGGTATTTTTGAGACGCAAAATCTGGCAGTGTCGAAGGATGGGATACATTTCGTAAAGGCAGAAGAAAACCCGCTGATAAAAGAAGTCCCGGAAAAGGGAGGAAGAGATTTTCGAGATCCCAAGGTGTTTTTTGCACAAGGGAAATGGAGAATGATCTGTGGAGGATCCACCGGAAGAATTGAACATCCGGACAGCTGCGGAAGAATTTATCTTTTCTCTTCTATCGATCTGTACCATTGGACGTATAGCGGAATTTTGTACGAAGCAGAGCCCGGTGAGGGCAGAATGTTTGAATGTCCGGATGCCTTCTGCCTTGATGATGTCTGGTTTTTGACAACTTCGCCGATGTATGAAAAAGACAGTGTAACGACGCTGTATCTGTCCGGACAGGTGGATTTTGACAAATGTGAATTCCATAAAGAGATAAGCGGAACTTTGGATCTTGGAACTCATTATTATGCAGCACAGACATATCCGGTATTGCATGGGGAAATACGGTCTGTTGCCTGGCTGGGCGGCTGGCTGTGGATGCCCTGGATCCGGGATTTCGGTCCAGAGGAGGGGTATCGTGGAATACTGGATGTATCACGAGTGTGGTATTTAGATGATAACAGGCGCTTGTGCGCAAAAGTGGCTGATAAAGTGAAAGCTGAGATGAAGCTCTTCAGCAGAACATTGGAAAAACATTGGACCGGTGAAAACATACCACCGCAAAGTGAGCCGGTTATGGTAGAACTGAAGGGAAAGCTGCCGGGAGATGGAGAGTTGTTGTGTATTGATCTATATGATACAGATAGACATACAGTGACAATATGCTTTGATTCTTCAAATAAAGAAATGACCGTGAATTATAACCGGGCAGACAGAGCTTCCAGATATGGTATACGGACTGTGCCCTGTGAAATGATGGAAAAAGAAACAGATATTGATATCCTCATAGACGGAAATACATTTACATTATTGTGGGAGCATGGTTTATATCGCTATACAGGAAAATTATACCCACAAGGAAATATAGGCGTAGATATAAAATATAGGACAAAACGGCATTATGATATTACCTCTCTGGGAGAGATATTGATTGATTTTACCGGGAAAAAAGAGAGTGAAAGACAAACATTGTCTTATACACAAAATCCGGGAGGTGCACCTGCTAATGTTGTGGTTGCGGCACAACGGCTGGGTGCCCAAACAGCATTTATCGGAAAAATAGGAGAAGATTTCCTGGGGGATTTCTTAAAGGAAACCTTGGATAAATGCGGTGTTTCAACCGAAGGATTAATAAGTGATGCAGACTATTTTACAACACTTGCTTTTGTTAAACTGGCAGATAACGGAGAACGAAATTTTGCGTTTGCCAGAAAACCCGGAGCAGATATCGGTCTGAAGGCTGAGGAAATACGGAAAGATATCATCTGCCAAAGCCGTATTCTTCATGTAGGCTCTTTGTCGTTAACAGATGAACTATCCAGAAATGCAGAGTTTATTGCATTAAAAGCTGCGAAAAATAATGGAACAATTATTTCTTATGATCCGAATTACAGAGCCAGTTTATGGGATTCACAGGAAGAAGCCTGTAAATGGATGAGAAGTATTTTAGAATATGCAGATATCGTTAAAGTATCAGAAGAAGAGATTGAGCTATTAACAGGTTATACGGATGTTCGGAAAGCAGCAGAGAGCATAACAGAGTATGGCGCAAAAATAGTACTCATTACTTTAGGAGAAAAAGGATCGTTTGTATATCTGCAGGATCAGCAGGAAGCATATGTTTCAGGTTATTCCAGCAAAGTTGTGGATACCACCGGTGCCGGAGATTCTTTTATGGGAGGCTTTTTATATAAGATTTGTGAATCCGGTAAGCGTATAGAAGAATATTCTTTACAGGAAATGATAGAATGTGTCCGCTTTGGAAATGCGGTGGCTTCCCTATGTGTTGAGAGAGAAGGAGCAATACCTGCGATGCCTGTAATGGAAGAAGTAATTAAGAGGATCAATAGCTAACATAATCCGATCAATGGACAGTAAGAAGGAGCAACTCTGCAGTACCGGGAGATGCTCCTTTTTGATATAATTTATTATCTGGGATATGCTTGCTTTTCACATAAATCATTGTCATAATAGGTGTGTTATAAAGAGATTGGAGAGATATAGAAATGTTACTGGATGTTTTAGGATTATTGTCAGCCTGTTCGTATGCTTTGGACTGTGTGGAGGCAGAGCTGGTACATGTGTCTGACAAACATGCGAAGCGTGTGGCATACATGAGTGTCTGCATGGCGGAGCAGCTGGGGATCAACGGTGAGAGCCTGCAGGATCTGGCAGCATGTGCCCTGCTTCATGATAATGCACTGACACAGTATATTCAGGAAGAATTACATAAGGATGTTGCAAATGTTCCGCAAGCTTCTCAGGTAGGAATTCACTGTACCCTGGGTGAAAAAAATATACAGAGACTTCCCTTCCATACGGATGTGAAGAATGTAATTCTGTATCACCATGAAAATGCCAATGGGAGTGGACCGTTTGGAAAAACATGGGAAGAGATTCCGCTTTTTTCCCGCATCATTCATTTAAGCGATCTGTTGGACCGGGCATACGGTGCAAAGGGCTTCACGGAGGATATTTTCAATAAAGCTTGTGGATATCTTCACAAAAATGAAGGAACCGTTGTGGATAAGGAATGTGTGGATGCTTTCTTACAGGCGTTTTCCCTGCCGCATTTTCTGACGCTGGGAGAGGATAGATTTGAGAAAAATCTGTGGGAGAAAATCCCCCGCATCAAACAGGAGCTAAGCTTTGCGCAGATCGAGGAGCTGGCAAGCTTTTTTGCACAGATCGTCGATTACAAATCTCCATTCACCAGTACCCATTCCATCGGTGTAGCAGAGGATGCAAAACGGTTGAGCCGCTATATGGGATTTGATGAAGAAACCGTGGAGAAAATGTACCTTGCGGGCGCTTTGCACGACATCGGAAAAGTAGCGGTAGGAAATGAGATACTGGAGAAACCGGGAAGACTCACGGAAGATGAATTTGCCGTGATGAAGCATCATGCGGCATATACCTACTATATTCTGTCGGACATTGATGATTTTGACGAGATCCGTGACTGGGCGGCATTTCACCATGAGAGACTGGACGGAACCGGTTATCCATTTGGCAAGACTGCCGCAGAACTGAACACACAGGAGCGCATGATGGCATGCATAGATATCTATCAGGCACTGACGGAAAGCCGTCCCTATAAACAGGGCATGTCTCACGAAAAAGCCTGTGAGATCCTGTGGGATATGGCGAAGAAGGGCTGGCTGGATGAAACGATTGTGAAACAGGTCGAGGATTGCTTCCGGGGATAAAAGACATTATAAAAACAGAGGAAAAAACAATGATAGAATTGGGACACTAATCTTCTGCATCGGAAGCAACCTCGTCTGGCGGCATATCTGCCGTGGAATTTTTAGAATAATAAACTGTGTACTGGTCAATCTAAACAGCTGGATGAACCTGACAGAAACCCGAACCTCAAAGAACCCCAGATCATGTTTGACCCCAGATGAATGCTATTAATCGGAGAGGGAAAAATAGGGGGGGAATTGAGAGTGATCCCCTTAAATAGTATATTTTGAAATATAGTTATTGCATAATTAAAAAATATAGAGTATGCTTCCTCTATAAGTACATATCACTTATGAATTTTCTTTATCAGCGAAAGCTGATGTCAACCTGCTTCCCCGGGAAATCAGGAGAGGCAAACCCCACACAGAAACCAGTTGTATCAGAAAAACAGGTAAGTTATAATGTAGGAGGAAGCTATTTGAACACAGAACTGAAGAATGCAGTAAAAGCAGCCGATCTGAAAGCGCAGTATGATGCAAGAGTGAAGCGGCTGGTAGGACACAAAAGAATCCTGGCACAGATTTTGATCAAAACCGTGGATGAATTTAAGGGAATGAATCCCAAAGCAGTTGCAGACTGTATAGAAGGAACCCCTTATATCAGTGCGGTACCTGTGGAGCCGGGGCTGACCAACGCGGTACTTGACCGAAACGGACAACGTATTGTCGGTTTTAATACGGAAAACCAAGAGATCAACGAAGGACTGGCACGATTTGATATTGTCTTTTATGTACGGACGAAGGACGGTCTGTCGCAGATCATCATTAATGTAGAAGCACAGAAAGACGAACCAGGGGAGTATGAGATTTTAAACCGGGCGATTTTTTATGTCAGCAGACTGGTCTCTTCCCAGAAAGAACGGGATTTCGAGAATTCGAGTTACAATGACATCAAAAGAGTCTATTCTATTTGGATATGCATGAATATGGAGGAAAATACCATGAGCCATATTCATCTGACCAAAGAGGATCTGATCGGTTCCTATGAATGGAAAGGAAATCTGGATCTGATCAACATCGTAATGATAGGACTGGCGAAGGAACTGCCGGAACACGACGAGACCTACGAATTGCATCGTCTGCTAGGAGCATTGCTGTCCCAAGAACTTACGGTAGATGAAAAGTTGAGCATTATAGGAAATGAATATGATATTCCCATAGAAGAAAATATGCGAAAGGATGTGAGCGCTATGTGCAATTTAGGCGAAGGAATTGAAGAAAAAGGCATTGCCATCGGTCGAGAAACGGGGCGTATAGAAGGTGAAGCAGGTTTGATTATAAAAATGCACAAGAATGGTCTGTCGGCAGAGCAGATAGCCTCAGCCACAGACAAGGAGATAGAAGAAGTGAAGGCAATTATTGCCGGAAGAATTTGACGCAGGTACAGGGAAGGCAAAAAACATTATGGACAGCTTTATAGAAGCTTTATATGGACAATCGGAAGAAACTATTCCGGAGGAATATGATTGGTTTGCACCATTGCTGGGTGATTGGGAATTTGATTATAAAGATAAATTTATAGATGGTGATCGTAGCAGACCGCAGCGTCAGTTAAAAGGAGAGTGGATTTTCAGACGGGTATTGAACGGGATAGGTATTGAAGATATGTTCATATGTCCTTCCAGAGCGACGAGGGAGACTTCTCCACAGCCGGATGGTGAGTATGGTGTCGGACTTAGAATATATAATTCAAAGACCCATTGCTATGATATGGTATATGCATGCAAGAGTAAATTTACAAATTTGTGTTTTACCATGGAAAATGGAATATTGACAGGAACGGTTTTGGAAAATCCCAATCGAAAATGGCGTTTTGTGGAAAGAAATGAAAATACATTTCACTGGCAGAATATTACCATTCAGGAGAATGGCGATATTATTGTGAATTGTGAGGCTTTCGGGAAAAGGAAATGAATATTGTTGGTCAATGCATTCGAGGATATGATCAAGCATTACGGGTAGGAAGAATACGATTTCAGACTGCGGGAAACACAGACCTATGAGATCATAGAGAATGTGAATACTTATTTCCTGGAGTTTGATGACGAGAGATCCGGTGGATTTGCCTCCTGCGAGATTGGCAATAAGTTGACCGAGGAAGAGCAGTGGGCAAAGCTTCGATTGGTGAAAGAAGTAGCAGGAACTTTAATCGTGTCAGATCACAATACTTATCAAAAAAACAGACAGGGGCATGCAATGTGTCCCTGTTTTCTTGAAGTTGGAAACAGATTGTTTCATTTTCGCAGACAAGCTATAATATACTTATGGTTGCTTTGTTTAATATTTTTGAGTGTATATTTGACTGATTTTGAATTGTATTTAGAGAAGGGTGAGGAAGGTACATGGAGACATTGTTAGGTACGAAATTTGCAGTTAGAAAAATACTACTGTTAATGATAAGTGGAATTTTTTTAGTGGGGTGTGCTTATCAGACGAGTGCCGTTCCCATCGATTTTGGAATTGAATCGAGAACAGATTTAAACGGAGATGGAAAAGAAGACAGGGTGCGTGTGATCGACAGACGTGATGCAGGATTTACAACGATCATAGCGAATGTAAATGGCGTAGATGTAGCAATAAAAGATTATAGAGGGTATTTTGAATCGACGGTTACTACCGGTGACTTAACGGGAAATGGGAAGGCAGATGTGCTGTTGAAAAGCGCAACACGAGGAACCGATTCCGGTACTGTTAATATCTCCATTCTGCATTTGGAGGATACAGAATGGGTGGAGTATCCATACAATTTTATTCATAACCCTGATATTGATTTAGAACAGCCGGATACATTTGATGATGAAGTCTATCTCGGTGCTACATTGTTTGAAAAAGATGGAAAGACAATGGTTCGCTTTATTTCATTCCGGGATAATGATAAAAGTCAAAATACAGTAAAATGCACAGAAGCGTCTTATCGTGAAGATGGTTGGTATATAGAGGACGTTAAGATGATTTCAGATTTCTTCAGTGGTGATGAATATGAAAAATTATTAGCACCGTTATATGAGACAGAAAATGTTAATGAGGAAGAAACAACCGAGCAAAATTCGGAAAAAGCAAATGGTGGTGTAGAAGAATTTTCCATGGATGAAGTCAAAGAATTGTTTTTTGGTGAGTGGGAAGTTACGAAATTGCTTGGCTTTACAAAAATACAGAACGATTATACGAATTATCCGGAGGGACATGACATCATAGGCAATCATATTGTGATA
>ENA-ORTT01001332-ORTT01001332.1-human-gut-metagenome-genome-assembly--contig:-NODE-1332-length-25199-cov-4.279033_pt1 | contig 25199 bp, 20 predicted proteins | sample MGYA00242074_ERZ509197 | MGnify/ENA primary metagenome ERZ509197 (study PRJEB26280, sample SAMEA2338789) | human gut metagenome | biome: human gut; feature: human-associated habitat; material: faeces...
ATGGGACTCGAACCCACGACAACCGGAATCACAATCCGGGACTCTACCAACTGAGCTACACCCACCGTTCGAATTTTTGCGCTCACATTACTGTGAGAAAAGAGATTTTACGGAAACCCACCGTTTTGTCAAGTAGCAAAAACCTGTTTCAGGCGGCCTCATCCTCAAGAGAACCGGCTCATGTACTTCTCGCCGGTTCGTTCACTTCACTGCTGCGGGAGCTTTTGGAGCTCCGGCGGAGCAAACCGATTGTTCTCGAGCACAGGAAGCACACGTCGAGAGGCTTCGACCTTGCACGGATCCAGATCAACCATGAGCAATTGCTCGTCAATCCCGCACTGTGCGACAACCACGCCCATCGGATCGACCACTTTAGAGGATCCTACGGTTGCCGGCCCGCATTCGCTCACGCCAATGAGATAGCAGGTATTTTCAAGCGCACGCGCCCGCAGACAGATATCCCACTGCATTTCCTTCAAAGCCCCCTTAACCCAGGCGGCTGAAACGACGAGCAGCGTCGCACCTGCACACGCCAATGCCCGCGTCATTTCCGGAAAACGAACGTCATAACAAGTTAGAAATCCAACTTTAAATGGTCCTATCTGAAGCACTTGCGGCAGGACATCGCCCGGGGCAGCATAGCTGCTTTCTTTGCCGCGAAAAGCGTCGTACAAATGTATTTTCTGATATGTCAGCCGTAACTCACCGTTCTGAATGACCAGCAAATCGTTGGCATAGCGAGACTCGTTTGCAATTTTTGCCTGCACGGTACAAACCACTGTCACGCGACGGCCGCGCGTTGCTTCGCGCAGTCCGCTCACGAAAGGGCCGTCTAGCGGTTCAGCATGTTTTTGTCCCCAATCGGGCATGCCCAGCCTTCTCGCAATGATGCACTCTGGGAGCACGAGCAAATCGGCGCCTGCAGTCTCCGAACGTTCAATAAGTGACCGTGCGGCGGCGAGATTCTCTGTGCTCGTTTCCTTCACAAAGAATTGTCCCAGCGCTGCGCGGAATGTCTGCTGTGGGGTATTGACGATCAATTCATTGTTCTCCTTGGGCTGCCTTCGGCTGCAAAGATATGCCTCCAGAGGAGGCACCAAAATCCTATCCATCAAAGCGTACGCAAATATTTTCCATCCAGCAGCACAGCATTGATCCTAAGCAAACACCCTGCCTTTTGCGGTCAATCATAAATAGGTAACACCCTTGAAAAAACTTGATTTTCTTGGGTATTCCTTCAGTCTATACCGCTCCAGCCTCATGGATTGAGAAGCTGTTCGATATGACAGCAGAAACTCTAAAATTTCGTTTTAAAGATTGGTACGCGGAACGCATGCGCTCGGTCCCCATTCATTGCCGAGCGAGCTGATCACCGAAGGCAATTTAAAAAAAGACAAGAGGAGAAAACTTACATGGCACTGCAGAAATATGAGTTCGCCTACGGCCGCGGCACTCAATCGTTTGAATACGACGACGCCGACGTTCTGAAGGTCGTACGCACGGAGCCTCAGCCCATACTCGAAGACGTCAAAGGGCACCTGCTCGACATGCTCGAGCACCCCATCGGACTCCCGCCGCTCAGCGAGATTGTGAAGCCCGGCGACACCGTAGCCTTCATCTGCAATGATCCGACCCGCGTTGCCAACAGCTTTGTGTTCATGCCGATCCTCGTCAATGAACTCAACCGCCTCGGCGTGCCCGACGCCAATATGCGCATCGTCTTCGCGCTGGGCACACACCGGGCGATGACGCATGAAGAGATGGTTGAACAGGTCGGTGAAGAGGTTGCCGGCCGCCTGCCGATGTTCAACAGCATCGCCACCAATGCGGATGACTTCCAATACTTCGGCAAGACGACGCTCGGCACGCCGGTCTGGATCAATAAGCTCCTTTGCGACGTTGATCATGTGTTCCTGACGGGCACAATCGTCCACCATTATTTCTCCGGTTACGGCGGCGGCCGCAAAGCCGTGCTGCCGGGCTGTGCAGCCATGGAAACGGTTCGCATGAACCACAGCCACATGCTGTCAGACAAGGCCGGCCTCGGACTGATGGAAGGCAACCCCTGCTACGACGACCAGATGGAAGGGGTCGCACTCTTTGCCAAGGGACGCTCGCTCTTCCTTCTGAACGCCATCCTTAATGCTGAGCACCAATTCCTGCGGATCTTCACCGGCGACTACGTCAAAGCTCATAAAGAAGCCTGTAAGTTCGTCGATGAGGTATACGGAAGCAAGATTCCGCGTGAGGCCGATCTCGTCATCGCTTCCTGCGGCGGCTGGCCCAAAGACATCAATGTCTATCAGATGCAAAAGACCATGGACAATGCCGCCTGCGCCGTTAAGAAGGGCGGTGTAGTCATTCTCCTGGCCGAATGTATTGAAGGATCCGGTTCTGCGAAACTCGAAGAAACCTTCAATCGCCTGACGACGCCGGCAGCCATTAAGCACGAGCTTGAAGAAAACTTCCAGATCGGCGCCAACAAAGCTTTCGCCATTACGCGGCCGCAGCAAAAAGCGAATTTCATTCTGGTGACGAAACTCAACCGCAGCCTTGCCAAGAGCATGCATTTTACGGCAGCCGTCGACACGGTGGACGAAGCCCTGAAACTCGCTCACGAGCAGCTCGGCGAGCACCCCGCCACCATTTTGATGCCGGAAGGTTCGCTCACCGTGCCTCGCGTTGCTGAATAAATTTCGGTGCCCTGCGCAATGAGAAATATATCGCTGTGACTTCACTCACAGCGCCCAACGAAATGACTGAACAATCCCGCTCGACTCCGCTCAGCTGCGAAGTCGGACGGGATTGAATCATTTATTGCCATTTTCGGATCTGCAGTTCCAACTCCGAGAGTTTTAGCATTTCCTTTCCATCAACAAACCGCGGCTCGATCCCTGCCGCACCGCAGCCATGACTCCGTCAGCACCCGTGAACTTCTTCACTATCCCCGAAATTGTCCGTCTCAAAACGGTACTTGAAGAAATCGCTCCCGAACATGAAATCTGCGTAGCTTATTCGGGCGGCCTAGACAGTCGATTTCTCTCCTTTTGCGCAAAGAAGCTCGGATTTCGCGTGAACCTCCTTCACATCATCGGACCGCAGATTGCGCCGGATGAAACGGCTGACGCCCTGAAGGATGCCGAGGAGCTTGGATTGGAACCCATTCTTGTACCAGCAGCTTCACTCACGCTTCCAGAACTTGCCCGCGCGGGCGTCAACCGCTGCTATGTCTGCAAAACGCATCTCTTCACAGAACTCATCGACATTGCCCGCAAATCCGGCTGCCAAGGCCCCATCTGCGACGGCACGAACACATCGGACCTCTCCGTCTATCGTCCCGGCATCAAAGCCCTCCGTGAGCTCAAAGTGGAATCGCCTTTGGTCAAGGCCGGCATCAGCAAACCCCGTATTCGCGAAATCGGCAGGATCGTCGGATTTCCGCACCCTGAACAAGCTGCCCGCCCCTGCCTTCTGACTCGCTTCCCTTATGGCGCAACGCCGCAAAGCAGCCAGCTTGAAGCTATTGCCGATGCTGAACTTCTCGTTGCCCAGGATCCGGTTGGCCGAAACCTCCGCTTCCGGATCCGCATGCCAAAAACTGGCGACACCAGACTTCACATTGAACGGGCTTCACTCGAAAAAACGCTTCACGCAGAAAAGGAGCTCGAGCGTATTGCAGCGATACTGCGCAAGCAGTTTGGCCAAAAGCTCCCCGGTCTTCGCGTTGAAGTGCTCGAAAAGCTCTCCGGCTACTACGATCGACTGCAGCAGCCCGAAGGCATCGAAAACTGATGCTGCGTCTCTTCGCCGCCCCCAGACAGATAATTTCGCATGCAGACAGTCTCCGAAACCTTTGCCGGCACCATCACCGTCAATCGGCAGATGCGTCTTGCGCTGCCGCGCATGGCAATGTCGCTCCTCATCATGAGCTACCTCGTGGCCGACGGCGTGCTGATTTCACGCTTCGTCGGCACCACTGCGCTTTCGGCACTCTCGATGAGTTATCCGCTCACAGCACTGCTGATCGCCGCGGGCTTCATGATCGCTGCCGGCGGCGGTGCGGTAGCAGCTCGTGCTTTGGGCGCCCAAAAGCATGAAGAAGCGCTAAGAGCGTTTTCGACGGCTCTTACAACCAATGTCATGCTCGGATTAACGCTTGGGCTGCTGGCCTGGTTCGGACTAGACTGGGTTTTCGAACTTCTTGGCATCGCGCCCGAGCAGACTGAATTTGCCCGCGACTATCAGCGCGTGCTGCTCCCGGCGACACCGCTTTTCCTCGCAGCCGCGACCTTTGAGGTCTTCTACACCACTGCCGGCCGCCCCAAAGCCGGACTTGCTGCTTCCGCGGCGAGCGGCATCACCAACGTGGTCTTTGACATTCTCTTCATGGGACCTTTAGACATGGGCATGACGGGGGCTGCCTGGGCTACGGCGCTCTCATGGTTCATCGGTGCCGCCTGCGGGCTCTGGTACTTTATGCGGGAGAAGTCCCCGCTCAAGCTCGAGCTTCACCTTCCCGACCTGAAGCTGCTGCGAACGGCAGCCGGCAACGGTCTTCAGGAGTTCGTTTCCAATCTTTCCTACGTGGTTGCCATTTGGCTCTACAACCGTGTTTTTATCAGTCATTTGGGTACGGCTGGCGTAGCAGCGCTCACGATGTGCAGCTTTACCGTTTATACCTTCAACTGTGTTTTCCACGGCTTCTGTGCAGCCTCGTCCCCCATTCTCGGCTTCAAAGTCGGTGCAAAAGAGCCGCATCAAGTTCGCCGTGTCTTTCTTCAAAGCTATGCGCTTGCGGGCCTCCTTTCTCTGGCGTCCTATCTGCTCACGCTTCCCCTTGCCCGCAGCGTGCTGGGATTCTTTTCCAATGAAGGCGGCGAAGCGTTCGAATTGGCAGTGGAATCATTCCCCATCTATTCACTCATGATCCTAATGCTCTGCTCCAATATGCTCTCAAGCAGTTTCTTCGCGGCAGCGGGAGACGGCCGAAGCGCAGCCATTCTCGCGTTTGCCAGAACACTTATTTTTCCGTGCATCGGCATTCTCATCCTGCCGGAACTCTTCGGCACTGCGGGTCTTTGGATGGCGTCACCCGCCACTGAAGCGGCTGCGCTGCTATTGAGCTGCGTGATGTTCTTCCTCAGCCGGCGAAAATTTGGCTTGGGCAGAATTTGACGCCCCCGCATTGTCACAAAAGATTCACTTCAGTGAAATCGCTTCGTTACCTTCGACTGACAGAATGCTCGTGTCGACGAAGACAACGAAATGCCGCGGTCGGAGAGTGCCTCCGGACAGAGCTGGTCTTTCGTCGAAACCTGTACCTTTTCAAGCGGGAGTTCGCACAGCGTCTTCCGCTTTTGTTTTTATTCACTCATGCTTTAAGCAGGCTGCGGATGAAACTGCCATTCTCTAATTGTGGTGAAGGACGTCCGCGTGCGCTGCCCGGGCGAACCGCTCTCAAACAAACAGAGCGCCGAAGCGCCCTGTCTGTGTGAGATTTTCTGTTAGTTCCCGAAGCAAAGTTCAGAAAGAGTCATCAGAAAATTATTTTTGAGGATTAAAAGCCTTCTGCACATCGAACGGCCAAGCCTGATAGCCCATGGTATTTTCAAAACGCATCAGCACTGCAGGATCGGCTGAACCGAACTTGTACTCAGCAAGATAAGGATGCGGCTTGATCGGACCCTTCATCCCGCCGGAAGGACCGGAGAGACCGGAGGTTGAGTAGTAAACAACAAAGGAATCCTTATCATCCATATACCGCGCAAGACCCGTGACCGGCGAATAATAGGCGTGACCTTCCTTGCGGCCTACCTCATAAACCTGCTCAACCGTCATTTTCTTCTGGTCAATCTTGTACATAACGCCGCGGGTAAACTTTTCATCAGCCAATGCCGGCTGCTCCATGCCGCGGGCGTCGCCATTGTCAAAAGCTGAGACGTAGATCACGTCACCCGAAGATTTCGAATCGACGCGCCAGGCAGTGTGCTGCGTCCAAGTCCAGTCAAACCCGCCTTCGCATTTGGAGTCTTCGCACTTGATCGCCTTCCCGTTTTGATCAACAGGCTGAAGCACTTTCTTTGCAAAGTCGCCCTTCCACCCTTCGGGTGCAGAGAGGATCCACTTAACCTTCTTATCGCGGCCGATTTTGATAATCGCTGACTGATGGCGGGAACTGATGATGATCGAGTCGTCGGTCGGATCGTAGTCAACCGAATTGACGTGCGCCCAGTTGCGGCCTGCACCAACGCCGGCAATATCACCGAAACGGTCGTTCTTATCCATTGCAGCGAGTTCATCGGCCGAAAGGGTCTTGCCGGCCTGAGAGGCATCGATGTTGAGGCAGACAGCCCCCTGATCGAGCGCCTTGATCACATTATCGCGATACGGATCAAGGATCTCAAAGAGACGGAATTCATCAACAACGCGGCCATCTTGATCCACTTCAGCGATCACATCGCGGACGGTGTGTACACGCTTGCCGTCAAGCCGCCGGTGGTCAGCAGCCGAAACGCGCAGGAAAATATGACCGTTTTGCGCTGCATCCAGACCATGCGAATAATCAGCGTAGCCCATCGGCAGGCGGCGGTTGAAGATTTCTCGGCCTGTCATATCGTACTTGGCATAGCGCTGACCGTAACCGAAAAGGAGTCCGCCGTCAGCCGTCTGCTCAAAGCCCATCATGATGCCGGCTTTATAAGGCTGATCCGGATCGTACATTTCGACATCCGGGTTGAGGTACCAGCGCACCGTACCCGTCGAGTCAACAATCGCGTTCTCCGGTCCGAATGCCCATTCAAGTGCTCCGCCCATCGGATTGTTCCAGACGACTCGGGAAGCGTCCGGCGGGGTCGGAATGAGGTTGTTGATGAAGTAGAGACGGTCCTTAAAGGCCGGATCCATCTTCAGCACCTTCACGTTGAAGGTGGTATGAGTCTGTCCGGGCGTACCGTTTGAACGGAGGAAAACCGGAGCTGCATAAAGCTGATAGCGATCGGAGAAGTGTTCGGTTTTGCCATTGAACACGCGGTCATATTCGACTTCAACCGTGTTGAGCCAGTCCGGATAAAGACCAAAAACGGGAATACCGCCTGCAGTGCGAACATTTTCATCAGACACCGAATAGCGAATTTCCTGACCGTTCTGCTTTGGGACGATCCGCACAGAAGCATTTTTCACGACATAGCCGCCGCTGCGGATAACGGCTGTCAGCGGAGCAATGCGGTAGGGATTGACCATGACTTCGCCGATATTGCCCTGCGCCATGTAGGCAACTTTGGGACCGGACGCTCCGCCTGCCGCCATGGCGGGAAAGGCAAACGTCGCAGAAAGAAGTGCGGCACCCACGAGCACGGCTGCACGAGTGGGATGGAAGTTCAGCTTCATCTTGATTTCTCCGAACTCTTCAGAACACGAAGAGAGGTAATTGCAAAACGGTAGTAATCATGAAGAAGTAGATTCATCTAGACCATTAGATTTAATCCTAGATAAAATTAAACAGCTTCGAAAATGACGTTTAAAAAATTAAAATATGTCGAGTCCAGAGCTTAATCATTCACTCATCCGCCTGCTCATCACGCTCTACCGCACAGGCTCGCTTCGCGCTGCTGCAGAAGCTTTGCGGATCAGCACGCCATCGGCGAGTTACGTGCTCTCTCATGCGCGTGATCTTTTTGGCGACCCGCTTTTTCGCCGCACAAACACGGGTATGGCACCAACCACCCGCATGGCCGAACTCATGCCGGAGCTTGAAGCGCTTGCCGCCGGCATGGACAGAGTGCTCGCCGGCGACGTAAAAATCTTCTCCCCAGCACTTTCGCAGATGCGTTTTCGCATCGCATGCTTTGATAATTTCATTCCATTGATGCTCGGACCGGCCGTGCAGCGTATCCGCAAAGCCGCGCCCAACTTAAAAATGGAGCTGACTCCGCAGACCGAAGGTGTTATTGAAGACATGCGGCGGGGACACCTGGACTTCTGTCTGCGCGCCAATGCGACGCTTCCGGGAGACTTTCATTCTCTGGTTGCAGCACGGTCGAATTTCGCCGTACTCGCCGCACGCGAACACCCTTTGGTACGGCGAGCGATGAGCGGAGAACAAATCACCCGCGCGGATTTAGCGCTGTTTGCTCAGCTGCAAATTCGAGTTCCGCTTCAGACCAAAGGCGTAACTCGTCCGCTTTCTTTTGAAAAGGACGAGGATTCGGTGAAGGTTTTTCTCTCGACGCAGAGTTTTCTCGGCCCGCCCCTGCTGCTCCCTGGCACCGATCTCTTATTGGTGCTGCCGCGTCCGACTGCGGCCTTCTGGGCAAACTTTGCGCCGTCGCTGGCCATGTTTGATGTTGCAGAGTTTTCCGAAACGCCCTTCACTGCTCGTTTTTTCTGGCATGAACGCGTTGATGCCAGCCCGCAGCATCAATGGCTGAGAGGTATTTTTGCTCAAACGACCGATAATCAATAAAAGCACTGTTTTAATAAAGAAGCCAAATCCTCTACATTTCAAAAACAAAGCGCACCCTCGAATATTTCAAAGGTGCGCTTTTCATCAACTATAGAAGAAGGATACAGCAATCCTTGGCATCAGCTTTGCAGCTTAAATTGAATCGGGAAACGAAGTCGAACCGTTCCTTTTGGCCGGCTCCAATTCGACTCGGCATCTGCCACAGCCCGCATTGCGGCCTTATCCAAAAGCGGATGTCCTGCCGACTTAAAAATCTTCAGTTCAGTCAGTTTGCCGTTTGAATCGACAATGAACTGCACTACAGCAGTGCCTTCAATGTGAAACATTCGAGCCTTTCTCGGGTAATGCAGAGCAGATTCAACCGCACGCTTCACCTCTGCCAGGAACGGATCGGTCGTCTGTCCGTAAACAAGCTCTGAAATACCCTCCTGACCAGCCGACACAGGAGCGCCGGCCGACTGAACCGGAGCCGGACCGGCAGGAGCCGCGGGCGCGGCGGCCGGCTTCACCTCAGGTCCTTTGACCGTTGCCTGAGCAGCTTTCACCGGTTTAGGCGCTTCCGTCTTCTTAACCGCCTTCTTCACGGGTTTATGCTTTTCGACCGGCTTTTCAACCGGTTTAGGTTCCGGTTTGGGCTCGGGTTTAGGCTCAGGCTTAGGCTCCGGCGGGGGCGGCGGCGGTTCAGGAGCGGGAGCAGGCTCTGGCTCAGGCTCAGGTTCTGGAATGGGTTCGGGCTCAGGCTCTGGCTCAGGAATGGGCTCAGGTTCAGGTTCTGGTTCGGGATCAGGCTTAACTTCTGGCTCGGGTTCAACAGCGGGCTCCGGTTCAGGCTCCGGGGGCGGCGCTTCCTCCGCCGGCTCTGGAGCGGTCTCCCGCCAGCCCTGGATAGCGATGGCCCCGTCCTTCAGATCCACCCCCACCGCCACCCGATCTCCGAAGCGGTCCAGTGCGGTCCGGAGAAAATTGAGAAAAAGAAAGCGATCCAGCGGCCATCTGTCCCGCCGGCGTATAGGTGAGCGCAGGCGCAGCCCAAAACACTCCCCAAAGAATGGGCAGGTACACACAGGCAGCAAGCACGAACGACAGAGCGGAGCGTTCAGCGTCCTTCCTTCTCTGTGGCGATGCGGAAGTTTTCATGATTGTTCGCTTTGAAGAGATCAATGACCTGAATAAAGTGGTCGAAGGTTGAGTCCTTGTCTACTCTCAGGAGTACAGGCTGCTCACGCGAAAGATTCGCTATCGCCTGAGCCAATTCTTCAAAAGAGAGCTTTTGACTGTCGAGGAAATAATCTCCCATGGCATCCACCTGAACGATCCGTTGTTCAGGGGCCTCTTTGGGCACATCCGCGGTCTTAGACTTCGGCAGGTTGATCTGAATTTCACCCTTGGCAATGAAGGTGGAAATAGAAAGAACCATTGCCAGAAGAACGAGCATGATGTCGATGAAGGGAACAATATTTAGGGGCTCCTTCTTCGGAATCTCAATCATGATCATGCCCCCTTGCGTTCAGTCCAGCGGGTGCTCAGCACATTGATGCGGCGCTGCAGCCCGTTATAAAAAATGAGCGTCGGAATAGCGACCGTAAGACCCAAGGCCGTCGCCTTCAGAGCCAATGAAAGGCCCGTCATGATGTCCGAAGCATTGATGTTCCCGGACTGGCCCATGTCATAGAACGTAATCATGATGCCGATGACCGTGCCCAGAAGACCGACATACGGTGCGTTGGAATAAATGATGTAAAGGGTAGTGAGGTTGTTCGTCAATGCCGCATCGTACTCATCCTTAGTGGGGTAGTCCGACGGATTCACCTTCCTTAGGAACATCACACGTTCAATCGTGAGCCAGATCGAGACAAAGCCCATCAGTCCCAAAATGAAGAAGATGGCATAGTCGACTGATTCCTTGAGAAATTCCATTTAAGTTGTACCTCTTAATTAAGTCAGAATTGTGAATCCTTAAAACGGAAAATCTCGGTGCATTTTCAGCGAGCCGAAATAATGCACCGAGTTTTAATGACAGAACAAAATGTCCTGATAATTTGAGTTAAGGATGTCGGTTAGAAAGAATAGGCATAGGAGAACCAGAAATTACGGCCGTCGATATATTCCTTATAGGCATTGGCATAACTGCCCGCAGTTACCGAAGGAACCCATTCGAGGCCCGTGTCAAACACATTGTTGACAGCCACGGAGAACCGATGCTGTTTCTTGAAGACATATGACGCGCCAAGGTCGACTAACGTGTAGTTTTTGTACTTATCCACATTCGGCCCGCCCTTGGTGTTTTGCTGTTCGCTGTCGAACTTCGAAACTGACTTCACGTAGGCGCTGAAGTCATTCCATTCGTAGTCGATGCGGGCAGTAAGCGAATGACGGGGTAATTCATTTGGTCGCTTGCTAGGACTATTCGCCCAATCGCCGCCGCGCTTAGACCATGCTCCCTCTTTAATTTCAGCGTGGGTATAGGTGTAGCCGCCCGTAAATCGGAAGCCGTGGAAGCTCGCAGTATTGAGAAGAACTTCAAGCCCTTTAGCCGTCACCTTGCCGTGATTAATTTCTTTTGTGGCATCAAATTGTTTGTTATCAATGGTTTCTTTCCCAATATTCTCTTGGTCAAGCATGTTCTTGAAGTCGGTATAGAACAAGCCGACCGTAAGATTGGCTGCGTCAGCCAGCTTGAGAGTCGTAGAGAGTTCATAGCTCCAGCTCTCTTCAGGCTTGAGATCGGGATTGCCGTAATTGACCGTATTGCTCTTACCGCTCGAATAGTTGTAAATACCGTCCGTCAGCTTCTTAACCTGCGGGGTTTTATAACCGTTGGCTACGCCGCCTTTGAAACTGATGAATTGGGCGGGCTTATAAACCAAGTAGGCACGAGGAGAAAGGTGAGCCCCGAAGATGTCGCTCCAGTGCACGCGGCCGCCGAGCGTAGCGATCCACTCATCATTGATAAAGTATTCGCCTTCCATGAAGCCCGCGAGCGTCGTCTGATCGAGCGTTTTGCCTGCTAAAGCTGTATGGCTGTTAGCTTCAGCATCTTCAAAGGTCTCATAATTGGCCTCAAGGCCGCTTGAGAGCATGATGCTGCCGGCGCTGCCCAATTCAATTGGAGAAACGAGCTTCGTAGCCGCCGTCCATGTGCGGCTCGACATCATGGGGCTGCCCGTTTTAGTCGTCCAGGGCGCATTGCCATCATTTGAACTCGTTAAGGTCTTTACCTGTTCGAGCGCGTTGTATTGGATATAAGATTCCAGCGTGCCGATATCGTAGACGCCCTTATGACCTACTACGCCGTTGTATTTATTCCACCAACGATACGTTTGAACGGAATTACCGCTGGTGTTCATCGCACCGCCCTTGTAGCGGGTGAAATCCAAATCTGCATAAACATCATTGGACTCATTGATCGTCAGATTGAGGCGGCCGCCGATGTTGCCGGTAAAGCCATCCGTGGGTGAATGCGCTGCATACGGATTGTTACCTGCCGTTGCATTCGGTTTTCTTAGGTGAGATGCTTCGCGTTCAAGATAACGTCCGCGGAGCAAGAGTGACGCAACATTTTCTTTAAGCGGAATACCGAGATAAACACCCGTCCCCCAGCGATTGCCATAGTCATCGTCGTTTTGGAACTGTGTACGGTCAATGGAGATCGTTCCGGTGAATTGGTCGACATGCTTCTTGGTAATGATGTTCACCACGCCGCCGACAGCATCTGAACCATAGATGGTCGAGGCCGGTCCGCGGATCACTTCAATGCGTTCAATAGCCCCCACGGGCGGCATAAAGATACGCCCGGGGTCGAACCCATTGTTGACCATGCTTTCAGACGTGTTCTGACGGCGGCCGTCAACGAGGATCATGGTGTAGTTGGACCCAAACCCGCGGATAGAGATATCCGCTGCGCCCATCTTGTTCTGTGAGATATCGACGCCCGGAACATCACCAACGGCACTGCCGATATCGGTGATGGGTTTTGAGGCGAGTTCTTTCTCGGTGATGACGGAAACGCTTGCTGGCGCTTCAGAGGTGTCCTGCGCATAGCCGGCAGCAGAAACGACGGATGTATCAAGCGTCGTATAGGCAGTCTGACCGCCGTCGTCTGCATAGGCTGCGGATACAGCAGCGGCAAGCGGAAGCAGGATGAGGGAAGTGCGTCGGTAAGTCATGGGTTGATTCTGTAGTTGGCGGCCTTGCCCGAAGCGGCCGCGGTTTGCGGAACTGCGGTCGAAAGAGTTTTCACTTCTGCGGCCACACGCCGCATACTACAGAACACAATCGAGAATCATTTTTATTAGCATTCTAATATCACTACTAAACAGAAATGATTATCTATATCAAAATTTATGCTTGGTTTACACTGATTTGCAGGTTCAGACCCGAGTAAATGCGGGATCACCGCCGTATTTCATCTTTACGAAGGTATAGACAGCGAGAAAGCTGAAAAGTCTGAGCATTTTGAATTTGCTGAGTTTTTACTGAGGCCCTTCGTAAATGAATGTAACCCAACGTAACAAAAGCACATGATTTTGTTTACGTAAAGCATTTGCCATTCAGGCTTCTCAGAGCTTCACCTCACAAACCGCCCGGATGTCTCTGTAGGCATCCGAGACGGTTTGCTGACTCAGAAGACTGCTGTGGGTTAGCGGCAATTAGAAGGTATACGTGTACCCCAGCCAAACATTGCGGCCATCAAAGAACTCACGATAGAGATTGCTGCCGTCAGCGTCATACTCAAGGCCTTTGTCAAAGACATTGTTGAGCGCGGCAGAGAAGTGATGCTGCTTTTCAAAGGTGTAGTTCACGCCGATGTCAACCTGTGTGTAGTTTTTGTATTTAGTGCTGCTGTAAGTGGCCGCACTGCCGCCCCTGCCGGTCGAAATCTGTTCGCTCATCGCATCAAGCTTAGCCAACGCTTTCACAAAGACATTCAGACCGCCGTTGTCATAGTCAGCACGAGCATTGATCGAGTGCCGCGGCATGGAGTTGGGGCGCAGACCATCGTTGACACCGCCTTCGATTTCTGCATGAGTGTAGGTATAACCCCCCTTGAAGCTCACTCCATAGAAAGCCGCAGTTTGGAAGAGCAGTTCGACCCCCTTCGCAGTGACCTTCCCGAAATTGACGTCCTGAGCGTCATAATTGCTGTCGTTAACGTAATTGATCTTTACGGTGTCAATCTTGTTTTTGAAATCCGTATAGAAAACACCCGCTGTCACCGAAGCAGCCTGACCGAGCTTCACAGTTGAAGACAATTCATAATTCCAACTTTCTTCGGGCTTCAGATCTGGATTGCCGTACGTGTGATTGGGAGCCCCGCGAACCGATACGCTGTAGGCGCCGTCCGTCAGCTGACGAGCTTCAGGCGTACGATAACCATTGGCCACGCCGCCCTTAATGCTGAAGGCCTCAGCAGGCTTCCACACCAAGTAGGCGCGAGGCGCAAAGTGGAAGTCGAAGATGTCGCTCCAATGGACGCGGGCGCCTACCGTTGCGATCCAGTTTTCATTGATGAAGTATTCCGACTCGCCAAAGACCGCAATCTGCGTCTGATCAAGCGTCTTTCCGGTGATTTCCGTGCCTTCGTTGAAATTGTCTTTGAAGGTCGAATAATCAACATCCAAACCGGTCTGCACAACCATGTCGCCGTAGCCATCAAGCGACACAGGCGTCTTTAATTTGGTGGCGAACACATAGTGCTTCGAAGACATGAGCGGGTCGGAGAGCGATCCTTTCGTGGTCTTGTTGGCGGTTGCAAGCATGCCTGGATTTACGCCATCCGTTCTGGTTGCAGGACCCGTTTTCGTCTTGATCAGGTCAAGCCCCTGGAACTGGAAATAGGTAGACAAATCGCCGAAGCTGAACCGCCCGTCGTGACCGACCACAACTGCGTATTTGTCAAACCAGCGGTGTGCCTCGTACCCCGCCTGACTTGTCGACATCGTGCCGCCCTTGAAATGCGTGTAGTCAACGTCAAGATAGAGGTCGTTATCTTCGTTGGGCGAAAGGTTCAGGCGGCCGCCGATATTGCCGGTGTAGCCGTCTGAAGGGGAATGGCTCGCATAGCCGCCGCTTGGCTCGTGAAGATTCGACTTTTCACGGTCAAAATATCGCCCGCGAAGAAGGAGCGACGCAACACCCTCTTTGAGCGGGATGCCGAGGTAGGCCCCCGCGCTCCAGCGGTCGTCCCAATCGCTGTCGGTGAACTGCGTGCGGTCAATTGAAAGCGATCCCGTGAACTGGTTGACATGCTTTTTCATGATGATGTTCACCGCGCCGCCGATGCCGTCGGAGCCGTAAATCGTCGAAGCAGGGCCGCGCATCACTTCAACGCGTTCCACCGCCCCGGGCGGCGGCATGAAGATGCCGCCCGCTTCAAAGCCGTTCAGGCTGTTCATGGCAGAGTCCGAGTTCTGTCGACGTCCATCGACCATGAGCAGCGTGTAATCCGAAGAGAACCCGCGGATATAAATCTGCGAAGTGCCCATCTTGGTAGTCGTGATGTCTACGCCAGGAACATCGCTGACAGCCGTGCCGATATCGCCGATCGGCTTTGTCATCAGTTCCTTGGCATCAATGACGGTGATGGAGGCCGGCGCTTCCCGCGTGTCCTGCGCATAGCCGGAAGCTGAAACAACGGAAGTGTCGAGTGTGGTGTAGCCGTCGTCGGCCGCCCAAGCGGCGGAAACGGCAAGTGCAAGCGGAAGCGCTGCCAAAAACTTGTGGTGCTGCATGATTGTGAGAAAAACGGTCAAAACAACCGTCTTGAGAATTGAGAGATTGGGCATTAAGGAACCGCACGCCGTCCATTGAGGCGGGATTCGTCTGGATGAATCGCAGTCTATTGGCGGTCAATGCGAATAATTCTCACCATCACCTTGCATAAAAAAGTTTCTTTACAAAAGAAATTTCCTAAATTTTCAATGATTTATTATCGATATAACGTCAAAGCTTGACGGATGTGATTTGCAGATTTTTTCTATCGCAAACACCGAATTTTTCTTATTAATCAATATCTGCTCGAGCAGCCTGAACGCCGTTGGTTAAGGCCGACAAGCGCTGCTTATTTGTTTACATGCGAGGCATTGGTCCGTTTACCCCTTGGAACCCCTGCGCTTTCAGCGAATCCAGAAGAAACCCATTGGGGACTTAGGGCCAAAGAAGTAAGCATTAAAGAAATGCAAAGATGGGGATCTCGCTCAAAATGGGCTGCCATTTCTAAGATGCTTGTTTATCAGCAGGATAGGTGAACTGCTGTTACGGCCGCCTCGTCTGAAGCATTTGCAGAGTATCCAATCATCTATCTGATATTTTTAACTTTTATCCGTTGTTTACTCGTGCGGTCCGTCACGTAAAGATATGTAAGCCGTGAGCAAGGTTATGTATCGAGAAGCGTTCTCATTTACCTTTGGGTTCGGTACAGTTTTGCTTCTGTTTGCGCTCAAACACATCACCCGCGACGACTTCCGGTCACTGCGGCACGTTTGTCTCTATGACCCGATCTACCTGCATCCTTCTTGTGCTGCTCACGCTGATGAGCGTTCTTTCGCTCTTCGTGGGCGCCGCTGACATCACGCCTGCCGATGTGCTCTCGGGCGATATTGAATCGCTCGAGCTCATGCTGATTTCCCGCTTGCCCAGACTTCTGGCCATTCTCTGCACCGGCATGGGCATGAGCATTGCGGGCCTCATCATGCAGCAGCTCTGCGCCAATAAATTCGTGTCGCCCACGACGGGGGCGACCATCTCTTCGGCTCAGTTCGGCATTCTCATTGCGCTGCTCTTTTTCCCCGATTCAACCCTTTGGTCGCGTGCGCTTTTTGCTTTTGCTGCCGCGATTCTCGGCACTTGGACGTTCGTTTGGTTCATTCTGCGCATGCCGATGAAAGATCCTGTGATGGTTCCGCTCGTCGGCATCATGTTCGGCAACGTGATCGGCGGCGTGACGAATTTTCTCGCCTACCGCTTCGACATGACCCAAGCGCTCTCCACCTGGCTCGTGGGACATTTTTCGCTCGTGCTCCGCGGCAACTTTGAGCTGGTCTATCTGGTCCTCCCGCTTATTGTGCTGGCCTGGATTTTTGCCAAGCACTTCAACATCGTCGGCATGGGCCGCGATTTTTCGAAGAACCTCGGCGTTAACTACACGCTCGTCCTTTTCAGCGGTCTCACCATTGCCGCGATGATCACTGCCGCGATTGTTTCCGTTGTAGGCTCCATTTCCTACATCGGTCTCATCGTCCCGAACCTCATCGCGATCTTCAAGGGCGACGATCTGCGCTCCACTCTGGCTGACACAGCGCTGTTCGGCGCGCTCTTTGTCCTCTGCTGCGACGTCATCGGACGCCTGGTTATCGCTCCCTATGAACTGCCGATTGAACTCATCATCGGCACGATCGGCAGTCTTCTCTTCATCGCGCTCATCTTCTACAGACTTCGTTTTGGGCGCATGTCGCTCGACAAAAAGCAGCTGCTCAGACTTTTTGGTCTTGACCGCCGCACACCTGCCTGCGGAGGCGCCAAATGACTTCCGACACCTTCACCGCCAACCCGCTCAAGACTGCCAGTTCGAGTGAAGCTGCCGCAGCCGCCTCGTCACTCAAAATTCAGCGCTCCCGCCGTCGGCGCATGCTTACCCGCCTAGGCTGCCTCATCGGTCTCGTGGTTCTTTTTGCTGCGCTCTACCAGTTTGCCTTCGTGAATCCGAAGTTTTTCAGCTATGCCATGAGCATCCGTCTGCCGCGCCTGATTGTGCTGCTGACGGCCGGCACGGCCATTTCTGCGGCAGCCATCATTTTCCAAACGATCATCCGCAACAACATTGTCACGCCGTGCCTTCTCGGCATGAACTCCCTCTACCTGCTCATCCATACCGGCGTGGTGTTCTTCCTGGGATCCGGCAGCGAATTTGCCACTAACCCGGTCTATGCCTTCGCGGTCGACATCATCGTGATGGGGACGGCGGCGAGCTTCATCTACTACTCGATCTTTCAAAAGACCGGCGGAAATGTTTTGTACGTGCTGCTGATCGGCACAGTGCTCACGACATTCTTCTCGAGCATGCAGAACTCGCTCACCCGCATCATGGATCCGAATGAATACGATGCGCTCCTCAATTCGCTCGTGGCGAGCTTTACCAACGTGAATGCTGCCTGCATTATCCCGGGCATTGTGCTGCTTGCCCTGCTCGCCTGGTGGCTGCGCCGCGATCTGTCCATTCTCGATGTCATCAGTCTCGGCCGGGAACAAGCCATCAGCCTCGGCGTCGACTACGAAACGACGCTGCGCCGTCTGATGGTGGGGGTTGCGCTCTGCATCGCCGTTGCAACGGCTCTGGTGGGACCGCTCTCCTTTCTGGGTCTCATCACAGCCAATGTCGCGCGGCAGATGTTCACCACCTACCGCCACACCTACCTGATTGCCGGAGCCTCCCTCGTCGGCATGCTCGTGCTCGCCGCCGGACAGTTCATTGTTGAACACGTGATGGTCTACAGCGTGCCGGTGAGCGTCTTCGTAACGATTGGCGGCGGCATTTACTTCCTCTATTTGATCCTCACGCAGAAGTGACCGAGTCCTTTTGCACCGTATTGAATTCTTCTCCATGCTCAGCATCAAGAACCTCACGAAGACCTACGAAGACGCAGCCGTGGTCGACGACGTTACGATCGATCTTCCTCCGGGCAAGGTGATCTCCCTCATCGGTCCGAACGGCGCGGGCAAATCGACCGTTCTCGGCATGATCTCCCGCCTGATTGCCCGCACGGCCGGAATCGTAGAGTTCAAAGGCCGCGACATTACGCATTGGGAAAGCCGTGAACTCGCCAAGCATTTGGCCATTCTGACGCAGGCCAACTTCGTGCAGATGAAGCTCACCGTGCGCGAACTCGTCGCTTTCGGGCGTTTCCCGCATTCCGGGTCTGCGCTGTCGGCCGACGATTGGACCAAGGTCGATCAGGCCATCCACTACATGGAGCTCGAAGCCTTTGCCGACCGCTTTATTGACGAAATGTCGGGCGGCCAGCGCCAGCGCGCCTTCATTGCAATGGTGCTCGCGCAGGACACTGAGTATGTGCTGCTCGACGAACCCACCAACAATCTCGACATCTATCACGCCACGCAGATGATGAAGCTCGTCCGGCGCCTTTGCGACGAATTGGGCAAAACCGTGATTCTGGTGCTTCATGAAATCAATCTCGCGGCGTTTTATTCCGACGTGATCTGCGCATTCAAGGATGGCCGGATCGCCGCGCAGGGAACCGTTGACGAAGTGATGACGCCCGAAAACCTTAAGCGCATATACGGCGTCGACTTTGAAATTCACCGTATTGACGGCAAACCCCTCGCCATCTTCCACTGACCCCTTTCTGCTGGCCCCGCTGGTGCTCCATTGGGAGCAGCCCAATCATCTCTTCTTTTTCATTTCACGCTCTTCGGGAGTTTTTTTCAATGAACGCCACCCGCCGCACTGTTCTTATTGCCGGCGCTCTAAGCGCAATCACCGCGCTGAGCTTCTCTTCTGCCGTTTTCGCTGCCTCCGACCTCGTTGAGGTGCAGTCGCTCAACGCAGCCAATAAACCGATTACCGTCGCCGTTCCGAAAAATCCCCAGCGCATCGCCGTCGCCGATTTTTCCGTGCTCGACACCCTCGACCATTGGGGCTTGGGCGAGCGCATCGTGGCGCTGCCCCAGACCACGGCGCTGCCCTACCTTCCGCAGTATTTCAAGAAGTCCAAGAAAGTGACCAATCTCGGCACGCTCAAGGAAATCGATCTTGAAGGCTTGATGGCTGCCGAACCCGACGTGATCTTCATTTCCGGCCGACTCGCTAAGAAGTATGACGAACTCTCGAAGATTGCCCCCGTCGTTTTCATGACAGCTGATCATGAGAAAGGCACCTTCAAAAGCTTTTCGGACAACTTAATGAACCTGGCCAAGATTTTCGGCAAGGAAGCCGCCGCTCAGGCCGACATTGATCATTTCACTGGCCGCATCGACCGCATCCGCGCCGCTTCTGCCGGGAAAACTGCCGTGGTGGGACTCGTCACCAGCGCCCACTTCAACCTCTTGGGCAACAAGGCCCGCTGCGCACTGATCGGCAACGAATTCGGCTTCCAGAACGTTGCTCAGAACGCCAATGCCAACCACGGCAACGAAGCGTCCTTCGAACTGCTCCTGAAGCTTAACCCTGACTACATCTTTGTTCTTGACCGCGACTCTGCCATTGCCCGCCCTGGCGCCAAAGTTGCGGCCGACGTGATGAACAACGAGCTTGTCGCCCGCACGAAAGCCAAAGCGGAAGATCACATTGTCTATCTCTCTGCCGCCTCCTGGTACCTCGCCGACGGCGGCTACACCTCGATGAACCTGCAGTTCCAGGACATCGAAAAAGCACTCGGCCTTACGAAGTAATATTTTGGAAAATACCATGCAGATCTCCCGCCGTCGTCTTCTTGTCGTCGCCAGCACCGCTTCGTTCGTCGGTTTCTCTGGCTTTTCGCTCCAAGCACTTGCCGCTGAACTCACTCTCCCCTCGGTCGGCGCCGACAAGAAGTTCTCTGCCGTTCCGGTTCCTGCGGATCCCAAGCGTCTTGCCGTTCTGGAATACTCCGTCATCGAAAACCTTCAGGTACTTGGCCTGAGCGACCGCATCAAAGCGGCCGTTCAGACCCGCAATCTGCCTTGGCTCTCAGCGCTTCCTGCAGACTGCAAGCTCGTCAAAAGCGTTAAAAGCGTAGATATTGAAACGGTGAGCTCCGCCAAGCCTGACCTCATCTTCATTTCAGGCCGCATTTCACGCAATATTGATGCTTTTAAACCGATTGCTCCCACCGTCTGCCTGATCCCCAATAAGGCTGAGGGCTGGAAGAGCTTCCGCGGGAACTTCCTCGCCTTGGCGGAAGTTTTCGGTAAAAAGGCGGATGCGGAAAAACAGCTTAAACCGCTCGAAAAGCGCCTCTCAGCGCTGCGCAATAAGGCCGCAGGCGAACGCATCGCCGTCATTATGATGGTGAACGGCCGCATGATGGCCGCGCCCGCCGGCGGCGCCGCTGCACACCTCGGAGCAGACTTCGGCTTCACCAACGTCAAGCCTAAGCCCGCTCAGCCCGCTGCGCCCCGCAAGGCGCCGGCTCCGGGTGAGAAACCCGCTGCGCCCACACCTGCGGAAATCGCTGCCAGCAATGCGAAGACGATCGCTGAACTGGCAGCACTGAAGCCGCACCGTATCTTTGTGCTCAATAAGGATGAAGCGATCGGCATGCCCGAACCCAATACGCTCGCGAAGGCCGTGGCCGACCAGCCTGAATGGGCAAAGCTCGATGCCGTCAAAGGCCATCGAGTTCATGAGCTCACGCATGCCGCTTGGTACCTTGCCGACGGCGGCATCCTTTCGATGGACAAGATGCTCGCTGACGCTGAACGCGCCCTCGGTCTGTAACGGCTCCTATTGAAAAACATCAAAGCCCGCATTTGCTCAAAAAAAGCACTGCGGGCTTTGTCGTTTCAGCGGCGTCGACGATTACTTTTGCAAAAGGTGAATCTTCGAGAGCCGTGAGATAGCATCCTCGAGCACGCGATCATCCCCCTTTGCAAAGTGGAAACGGATGTAGCGATGAACCGGTTCGCGGAAGAAGCTCGAACCCGGCACCGCGCCGAGCTTCACTTTTTCAGCCAAGTCGAGGCAGAACTGATAGTCGTCGTCGTAGCCGAATTCACTGATGTCCACCAAGACAAAATACGTGCCCTGCGGGCGGAAATATTTGAGGCCGAGCCCGTCCAGGCCGGAGAGGAAAACCTCACGGCGATGCGTATATTCGGCCTGAAGCTCCTCGTAATAATCGTCGCCGAACTTGAGGCCTACAACTGCAGCTTCCTGCAGCGGCGCTGAGGCGCCGACAGTGAGAAAATCATGGACTTTACGCACTCGGTCGAGGGCTTCGGCCGGCCCCAGAACGTAACCCAGGCGCCAGCCCGTAATGGAATAAGTCTTCGAGAGCGAATTGCAGACAATCGTACGCTCGCGCATGCCCGGCAGTGCCGCGAAATAGGTGTGCACATTGGGTTTATAGATAATGTGCTCATAGACTTCGTCCGTAATGACGAAGGCATCGAATTCCTTCACGATTTCTGCAATCTTGAGGAGTTCCTCACGGGTGAATACCTTGCCCGAAGGGTTAGAAGGATTGCAGAGAATGAGCGCCTTGGCCCCCTGACGGAAGGCTGCTCGCAGCTCTTCGGGGTCAAAATCAAAGGACGGCGGCTTGAGCGGCACGAAAATCGGCTGAGCCCCCGAAAGAATGGCATCCGCCCCGTAGTTTTCGTAAAACGGCGAAAAAATGGCCACCTTGTCGTCGGGATTGATCGTTGCGAGCACCGAAGCCATCATTGCTTCCGTACCGCCGCATGTCACACAGACTTCGGAATTCGGATCATATTCCAGTCCGCTGAAGTGCTTGACCTTTTCACAGAGCGCTTCGCGAAAGTTCTGCGCACCCCAGGTCGTCGCATACTGGTGCGGCCCTTCAAAAGCCACTTTGGAGAGACGTTCAAGGATGGGTTCGGGCGGGTTGTAGTCCGGAAAGCCCTGAGCCAAATTGAGAGCACCGTATTTTGCGCAGACGCGGCTCATGCGTCGAATGACGGAATCGGTAAATGTGCTGCTGCGGTCGCTCAACGTGATCATCGGCGTTCTCCAGAAATCTTGCTGCGTAGTTTTTATTGTGGCGGCGCATCGTCAAACAGAGCGTTGAGCCAATGCGCCGTCCTTTATTTCACTACTTTTATTTCCGGCTGCGGCAAGCATGAAAGTAATACCTGCCAAAGCTCAATGGAGCTTAGGTAGTTGTTTAGTCTGCGACGCGTTTCGCGAGCTCCGGAGGATAGCGGTCACCGGCAATCGGCATGGCATCGAGCGCACTGCGAAGCACTGCGAGCTCCTCAGGCGAAAGCACCACATCAGCTGCGCCAATGTTTTCTCTGAGCCGCGCTGACTTCGTCGTACCGGGAATGGGCGCGATGAAATCACCCTGAGCAAGAACCCAAGCGAGTGCAATCTGCGCGGGCGTAGCACCGTGAACTTGAGCGGTTTGACGAACCAAATCCACAACGCGTTCATTGGCTTTCAGATTTTCAGGCTGAAAACGCGGAACAATGCTGCGGAAATCGTCAGCGCCGTAGGACGCATCGGCATGAATCGTTCCCGAAAGGAAGCCCTTGCCGAGCGGGCTGAACGGCACGAAACCGATGCCTTCCGCTTTTAAAAGCGGCAGCACCGATGCTTCCGGTTCGCGCCACATCATGGAGTATTCACTTTGTACCGCAGTGAGCGGACAAACCGCATGTGCCCGGGCAATCGTCTTCACGCCGGCCTCTGACAATCCCCATCCGCGAATCTTGCCTTCACGGATGAATTCAGCCATCACGCCTGCTACCTCTTCGACGGGCACTTTTGGGTCAACGCGGTGCAGATAATAGAGGTCAACATAGTCCGTTTTAAGCCGCTTGAGAGAACCTTCAAGCGAACGACGGATGGTTTCCGGACGAGCATCGAGCCGCTGCTTGCCGTCAACAATCTCAATGCCGCATTTGGTAGCGATGACCGTCTGCTTGCGCAGTCCTTCCAGAGCTTCGCCCACGAGTGATTCATTGGCATACGGACCGTAGCATTCCGCTGTATCAAAGAACGTGACGCCCTGATCAAGAGCTTCATGAATCAAGGCCTTCATCGCTTCAATAGGACGAGCCGGGCCATAACCGTGACTCATGCCCATGCAGCCCAGCCCAATAGCCGACACGGCAATGCCGTTCTTGCCCAACCGACGTGTTTTCATAAAAATTCAGCTTTCCAGTGAGTTGAAGGGAGTGTTTAACGATTTGCACTTTATCGAACGGAGAAGCTCCATCAATGAACAATCGGAGCAGCCTTTTGCCAAATCCTTTCGTTTTTCATTCCGCTCGGTTACCAAAACGAGCCGTAAAGCCCCGTCATTCAGACGGGGATATAAGGCGACGCGCGCAAGTGCAAACGGACTCAATCAGGCCGATTCTGGCTTTCGATATAGGCCTTGAGCTTTTCGAGCGGGGCTCCACCGCAGCTCGCCGCGAAGTAGGACGGCGACCACAGCTTCCCCTTGCAGTAGGAAGTTTCAAGTTCGGGGAACTTGTTCCTTAATATCCGGCTCGTCACGCCCTTAAGGCTGTTGACGAGGGAGGATATGGACACCTTCGGCGGGTAGCTCACCAAGAGGTGAACATGATTGCGCTCTCCGTTGAATTCCCGCAGACAGGCCCCGAAATCGCCGCACACCTTCTCGGCGGACGCCCTTATGGTCATCAGGTGCTCATCCGTGAAGATGGAGCGGCGGTATTTCGTCACAAAGACCAAATGAACATTGAGTGCGAAAATACAGTGTCTTCCACGTCGCAGATCTGATGTCATGATGCGGACCAAAGTAAAATAAAGCACATGATCCGACATAAATCCTTCGTTTTCAAGCTCAAGCCCGATGGGGCGACTCGCCGCAGTCTTGCCAAAGCCTGCGGCTGTGTGCGCTTCGTCTACAACAAGGCTCTCGACTGGAACAAGGAGCAACGTGAAAAGGATCAGACTTTCCGGGTGAATTACCCGAAGCTCTGCGCGCTTCTCCCTGAATGGAAGAGGGAGTTCCCCTGGCTCGGCGAGTGTCACAGTCAGGTACTTCAGCAGGGCATGAAGGACCTCATGACGGCAATGGTCAACTTCTTTGAAGGACGCGCCAAATTTCCGCGCTTTCACAAGAAGTTCAAGGATGAAGACTCAATCCGCTACCCGCAGGGGTTCAAGGTAGATGAAGCGCGCCGGCAGATCTACCTCCCGAAGATCGGATGGGTAGGCTACCGCCGCAGCCGCTTCATCAACGGGAAGCTTCGGAGCGTCACGGTAATGCGCAAGGCTGACGGTTGGTACGCCTCGGTCCTCACCGAGCGAGAGATCGAAGCTCCCGTGCATCCTAAAGCGGGCCGGGAGATTGGCCTTGATGCGGGCGTGAAGAAGACCGCCGCCCTCTCGAACGGCAAGATCTATCTTCCTGTCGATGCCTTTCGCAGCTCCAAGGACAAGCTCGCCAAAATGCAGCGGCGCCTCAAGCGCATGGTGCCGCACAGTGAAAACTGGAAAAAACAGCAGCAAAAAATCGCTGTGCTCCACAAGGAGATCGCCGACACGCGTCGTGATCATCTTCAGAAGCTTGCGAACGACATCTGCAAAAACCACGCGGTTGTCTATCGTGAGGACCTGAGGATCAAGAACATGACCGCCTCGGCGAAGGGAACCCTTGAGGAGCCCGGCAAAAACGTTAAGCAGAAGAGCGGCCTCAACAGCGCCATCCTCGATCAGGGATGGGGAATTCTCTTCAGCCTGCTCGATCAAAAGATGGAGGAGTTTGGCGGAGAGGTTTTCGCCGTGCCTCCGATGAACACGAGCAGAACATGCCCTGACTGCGGGGACGTGTCGCCCCTAAACCGTCTGACGCAGGCTAGGTTCTGCTGTCGTAAGTGCGGTTTTGAGGGCAACGCCGACGTGGTGGCCGCCAACAACATACTCAGGCGCGGGCAGCGCCTTAGAGCCTGTGGGGAGCTGCAGTCAACAGCTGCAACTCAAGTGAACCGGCCTTCTCGAAAGAGATGCGCTGGTCAGCAGCAGGAACCCATCCGAAGAGATCCCCAAGCGCCTGAAAACGCGTAAGGACTCAGTAGGGAATCTCCG
>ENA-ORTT01001338-ORTT01001338.1-human-gut-metagenome-genome-assembly--contig:-NODE-1338-length-25140-cov-3.270082_pt1 | contig 25140 bp, 20 predicted proteins | sample MGYA00242074_ERZ509197 | MGnify/ENA primary metagenome ERZ509197 (study PRJEB26280, sample SAMEA2338789) | human gut metagenome | biome: human gut; feature: human-associated habitat; material: faeces...
TCAGCTTACGCTGACCAGAATCACGCACCAAGTCTCACGTGTGTTTGACTTGATTCAGTAAAAACAATCATTCAGAACCATATATAAATTAGAAAAGTTCCCGTGTTCTGAATAACTATCATGTATGCGTCACTATAGATTCCAATCGACATAGAAAAGAATCTGTGTGGCGCATTCCCATAGGGAGAACTAAAACATATGAAACGAAAAGAAAAAGTATTTGAAATTATTTTCCTGCTTGTTGCCTGTATTTCCATCGTGGCAGTAGCCATGATCTGCATTTTCTTATTTGCAAACGGAATCCCGGCAATGGGGGAAATAGGACTTGGAAAATTCCTGGGCGGACAGGTATGGAAGCCCGGAAACGATAAATACGGCATCTTCCCGATGATCATCGGAAGTCTGTACATCACAGGCGGTGCCATTGCAGTAGGTGTGCCGATCGGTATTTTTACTGCAGTCTTTCTTGCAAAATATTGTCCGAGTGGACTTTACAAAATCATCAAACCGGCGACAGAGCTTCTGGCAGGAATTCCTTCCGTTGTATACGGATTCTTTGGCCTGATGGTCATTGTGCCGGCGGTTCGTATGATCTTCGGAACAAACCGGACAGACGGAATGAGTATTCTGACCGCATCTTTCCTGCTTGGGATTATGATCCTGCCGACCATCATCGGTGTGACAGAGACTTCCATACGTGCCGTAAACAGCTCCTACTTTGAAGGTGCACTTGCACTGGGAGCAACAAAGGAAGCAAGCATTTTCCGATGCGTGATCCCGGCAGCAAAATCTGGCATCTTGGCCGGTGTGGTACTTGGTATCGGTCGTGCCATCGGTGAGACCATGGCAGTCGTAATGATCGCCGGAAACCAGCCGCGTATGCCAAAAGGAATTTTACAGGGTGTCCGTACGCTGACTACAAATGTGGTACTTGAAATGGGATACGCAACCGGACTTCACAGAGAAGCGCTGATCGCAACCGGTGTGGTACTGTTTGTATTCATTCTGATCATTAATCTGGCATTTAGCATTATCAAAGGAAAAGGAGAGAAGGAATAATGAAAAAGACAAAGAAGAAGATTTATGTCGGCTCTCTGATTTTAAAAATACTGATCATTCTGGCAGCAATTTTTACCGTTGTAATGCTTGGCTACCTGATTGTGTATATTCTGGGCAAAGGTATTCCCCATCTGACACCGTCACTGTTTTCCTTACATTATGACAGCGATAACGTATCGATGCTTCCGTCTATTATCAATACATTGATCATGATTGGTGTGGCATTACTGATTGCAGTTCCAATCGGCGTGTTCTCTGCGGTATACCTGACAGAGTATGCAAAAAAAGGCAATAAATTAGTAAAAATCATCAGAACTACAGCAGAAACATTAACAGGTATTCCATCCATCGTTTATGGTTTGTTTGGTATGTTGTTCTTTGTAACCGCATGCCACATGTCCTACTCCTTAATGGCTGGTATCTTAACCGTAGCGATCATGGTTCTGCCAACTGTATTAAGAACAACAGAAGAAGCATTATTATCCGTACCGGATTCTTACCGTGAAGGTAGTTTTGGACTTGGTGCAGGGAAACTTAGAACTATCTTTAAAATCGTTCTTCCGGCAGCCGTACCAGGAATCCTTTCTGGTGTTATTCTTGCAACAGGAAGAATCGTGGGAGAGACAGCAGCATTAATTTACACAGCAGGTACCGTAGCAAAGATTCCAAACAGTGCATTTTCATCAGGAAGAACATTAGCAGTACACATGTACTTACTTGCAAATGAGGGACTTCATGTAAATCAGGCTTACGCAACGGCAGTAATCTTACTGATACTTGTTATCGGAATCAATGCATTATCTTCCTTTATTGCAAAGAAAATTTCTAAAGCATAATAAAAAAGGCAAAACACAAAACGATATTTATGATATTTTTCAGAAAGGCAGGACAATATCTTGGCAAATAAAATGATGATTGATGACCTGAATCTGTATTACGGGCAGTTTCATGCATTAAAAGATATCTCTTTAAATATACAGGAAAAAGAGATTACCGCATTCATCGGACCATCTGGCTGTGGTAAATCTACTTTATTAAAATCTTTAAACCGTATGAATGACTTAGTAGAGGGATGTAAGATTACCGGTCAGGTAACATTGGACGGAACAGACATTTACAGAGATTTAGATGTCAATCTTTTAAGAAAAAGAGTTGGTATGGTATTCCAGAAACCGAATCCATTCCCAATGAGCATTTATGATAACGTAGCTTACGGGCCAAGAACACACGGAATCCGAAGCAAAGCAAAACTTGACCAGATTGTAGAAGAAGCATTAAGGGGAGCTGCTATCTGGGATGAGTTAAAAGACCGTTTGAAAAAGAGTGCGTTAGGTTTATCTGGCGGACAGCAGCAGAGACTTTGTATCGCAAGAGCATTAGCCGTAAAACCAGAAGTATTATTGATGGATGAACCAACATCCGCACTTGATCCGATATCCACCATTAAAATCGAAGAGCTGGCACAGGAATTAAAGAAAGATTACACAATTGTAATGGTAACTCATAACATGCAGCAGGCAACACGAATTTCCGACAAAACTGTTTTCTTCCTGTTAGGGGAAATTATTGAGGCAGGAAAGACAGACGAATTATTTTCTATGCCAAAGGACAAACGTACAGAGGATTACATCACAGGGAGGTTTGGTTGATATGCGTATTCGTTTTGATGAACAGCTGAAACAGCTTAACAAAGAAATGATCAACATGGGAACAATGATCGAGAAATCCATTGGAGATGCTGTAAAAGCATTAATGAAACAGGATGTAGAACTTGCCCAAAAGGTAATGGCAGGTGATGAAGAAATCGATCGTACAGAAAGAAAAATTGAAGATTTATGCTTACGTCTTTTATTACAGCAGCAGCCAGTAGCAAGAGATCTTCGAAATATTTCTGCAGCACTTAAGATGGTAACAGACATGGAGAGAATCGGAGATCATGCAACAGATATTTCCGAACTGGCGATTGTTCTTTCAGAGAAAACATACGTTAAAAAGTTAGACCACATCGAAGAGATGGCAAGGGAGACAATGGTCATGCTTATCCAGAGCCTGGAGGCTTATGTAGAAAAAGATTTGGATAAGGCACAGAAAGTCATTGCACACGATGATGTGATTGATGATCTTTTCGAGGAAGTAAAACAGGAATTGATTGAACTTATCAGAAATCATGCTGATGAAGGGGAACAGGCAGTAGACCTTCTGATGGTTACAAAATATTTTGAAAGAATCGGGGACCATGCGACAAATATCGCAGAATGGGTTATCTTTTCCATTACAGGACAGATTGCGGGCTAAGGAAAAGATTAGCATAAATAAATATGAAAAAGCAACGATACGAAAACAGATTTCGTGACATGGAGTCATCGTTGCTCTTTTTTTTGTATATTTAGAAATATTTGATAGTGCATGTCGAAAAAAGAAATAATTTTACATAAACTTTACATAGTACTCTCTTCGGATTTTACATAGGTATGTTAACGTAAAAACTAGATATTAGAAAGGTAAATTTTATTTTGCTAACGTAAAAATGAGGTGTGAAAAAAGTAAAATCTCTTTCTAGTATGAAACTGACCCGCGAATCCGATAGGTGGTTCGTGGTTATACTATAGCAATTCTGTAAAATAATACAAAAGAATTGTGCGGCAAAAATGAGAATTGCTCTACATATGTAAAATATAAAATGGAGGAGAGAGTATGGATATTTTTGGTATTTTATCAATGATAGGAGGATTGGCGTTATTCCTTTATGGTATGGAGGCGATGGGCGCAGGGCTTTCGAAGCTGTCCGGCGGCCGTATGGAACGTCTTCTTGAAAAACTGACTTCAAAACGAATTATGGCGGTATTATTAGGAGCTGGTGTTACGGCAGTAATCCAGTCTTCCTCTGCAACAACAGTAATGGTTGTTGGTTTTGTAAACTCAGGGATTATGAAGCTGAATCAGGCTGTCGGCATTATTATGGGTGCGAATATTGGTACAACCATCACATCCTGGCTGTTAAGTCTTACCGGGATTCAGGGAAGCAGCTTTATATTAAAAATGTTAAAGCCATCTTCATTTTCCCCTATTCTTGCTATAGTAGGCATAATATTTATTATGTTTACAAAAGATGAGAAAAAGAAAGATATTGGTGGTATTTTTCTGGGATTTGCGATTCTGATGTACGGAATGGAAGCGATGAGTGGTGCGGTAGCGCCTCTTGCAGATAATGAGAAGTTTACAGGAATTCTCACGATGTTTTCTAACCCAATTCTTGGATTGTTAGCAGGTACGATTCTTACCGCAGTAATTCAGAGTTCCTCTGCATCTGTCGGTATTTTACAGGCACTTTGTGCGACTGGAGCGGTTAATTTCAGTACAGCATTACCGATCATTATGGGACAGAACATCGGTACTTGTGTAACAGCAATCATTTCCAGTATCGGAACAAGCAAAAATGCAAAAAGAGCAGCAGCAGTACACCTTTTCTTCAATATTAGTGGTACGGTTATTTTCATGGTCGTATTCTATACATTGAATACGTTTGTTCATTTTTCATTTTTAAATACAGCAGCAAGTCCGGCAGGCATCGCTGTTATCCACAGTTTGTTTAATATTGGCGCAACGATCCTGTTATTCCCATTTGCAAATCTTCTTGAGAAAATGGCAATTCTTGCAATTCCAGATAAAGGATCTGAAGTAGAAGAGATGGAAGAAGAGAAAATCAATCCAGATCTTGCAAGATTAGACGAGCGTTTCTTAGACAAGCCAGGTTTTGCGATGGAAGAATGTCGTGGCGTAGCCATCAATATGGCAAGAAAGTCCAAAAAGGCAATGAATCTTGCGATTGATCTGTTAAAAGAATACGATGAAAAAACATCTGCGAGAGTAGAGAAGTTAGAAAATCAGATTGACCAGTATGAAGATGCCCTCGGTACTTATCTTGTTAAACTGAGTGAACGAGACCTCTCTGTAAAGGACAGTCGTATTTTATCGGTACTTCTTCATTGTATCGGTGACTTTGAGCGTATTTCTGATCATGCGGTAAACATTCGTGATGCCGCTGTGGAAATGAACAAAAAGAATCTGCAGTTCTCAGACAAGGCAAAGCAGGAACTTCTTGTATTTTCCAATGCGATTCGTGACATTATCGACAGGGCGGTACTTGCCTTTGAGACAGGAGATACTGGCCTTGCCAAAGAAGTAGAACCGTTAGAGCAGGTTGTAGATGCACTGAACAAAGAGGAAAAGCAGAGACATATTAACCGTCTTAGAACAGGAACGTGTACCATCGAACTTGGGTTTGTTCTTTCAGACATTTCCACAAACTTTGAGCGTGCCGCAGACCACTGTTCCAACATCGCAGTATGTCTGTTACAGGTTGATGAGGGAGGGTTTGACACCCATGAATATCTTGATATACTAAAAGAAGAAAACAGTGAAGAATTTCGACATGAATATATGGAGCTTAGTGAGAAATACACTTTGCCGGAGAGTAAACATGGAGGAAAATAATTATGGCAAATATTTATATAGTGGAGGACGACACAAATATTCAGGAGATTGAGGCAATCGCATTAAAGAACAGCGGGCATAGCGTAGAACAGTTTGACGATGCGGCACATTTCTACAAAAAGTTAGAAGAAAAACTGCCAGACCTTGCGATTCTTGACCTCATGCTTCCAGATGAAGATGGTTATGAAATTGTGAAGAAGCTTCGCCAGAATCCTGCCACAAAGAAGCTGCCGGTTATCATGGTAACTGCAAAAACTTCCGAGATTGACATGGTAAGGGGACTCGATATCGGAGCGGACGATTATATTAAGAAACCATTTTCCATTATCGAATTTATTACAAGAGTAAAAGCGATTCTGCGCCGTACTTTAGAGCAGCCGGACGATAAATATATGACAATCGGAGACATTTTCTTAGATAATGAGCGTCATGTCGTTTATGTTGATAATAAGGGAATTGAGCTGACTTACAAGGAATACGAACTTTTAAAACTTCTTATGCACAACGCTGGAATTGTTCTTACCAGAGAAAAAATCATGGAGCGTGTGTGGGATACTGAATTTGAAGGCGAATCCCGAACCGTTGATATGCATATCAAGACACTCCGTAAGAAGCTGGGAGACAGCAGCAGACATATTAAGACGGTGCGAAATGTTGGGTATGTTATGGAATAGGGGACTTTTTTATGAGAAGAAAGATTAATGTGCAATTAATCAGTATCTCGATTATTGCGATTATTTCTACGATGCTGGTCATGCTATTTGTATTTTATGATTTATTTCAAACACAGGTACAGGATGATCTTAGCGCCAATGCTATTGTATTAAAAAATACAGGAATTTTTCATTCAGGGAACGAAAAGGCAATACATATGGATTACCGGGAACTGCGTGTGACGTGGATTTCATCAGATGGAACGGTTCTTTATGATAACGATGCCGATGTCGGAACTATGGATAACCATATGAGTCGTCCAGAAGTAAAGAATGCATTTAAAAGAGGAGATGGAAGTGCTGTTCGTCAATCTGCAACAATGGGAACGAATACATTTTATTATGCCATAAAATTAAATGATGGCTCTGTCCTCCGAGTTGCCAGGGAAGCAAGTAATATATGGACAGTTGGAGGGAAAATTTTTCCGATTATAGCGGCAACAATACTTGTGATGATGATTCTGTGCATTATACTGGCACACTTTATGACAAAGAATCTGGTAAAGCCAATTGAGCAGATGGCAGTGGATATTAATGATTTTTCCATTACACCGGCATATAAAGAACTTGCTCCATTTGCAGCAACTATTCGAGCGCAGCATACGGACATTTTAAAAAGTGCGAGAATGCGCCAGGACTTTACCGCCAATGTTTCGCATGAACTAAAAACACCGCTTACCGCTATATCCGGCTATGCCGAACTTATGGAAAATGGAATGGTACCGCCAGAAGAAATCGGCAGCTTTGCACAGAAAATAGAGAAAAATGCCCGACGCCTGCTTTCTCTCATTAATGATATCATCCGTCTTTCGGAGCTTGATAGTTCCAATACACAGCTTCTTGTAGAGAAATTTGATCTTTTCGAAGAAGCACAGATTTGCGTAGAAAATATGCAAATCTATGCCGAGAAAAACGATGTTACCATAACTTATGAGGGAGGCCATCAGGAAATCACCGCAAATCGCGAGATGATTAACGAACTGATCAATAATCTTTGTGCCAATGCCATTCGTTACAATAAAAAGAACGGAAGCGTAAAGGTCAGAGTGGACAGCTCACAAGGCCACCCATATATCAGTGTGGCAGATACCGGAATCGGAATTTCCAAAGAACACCAGAAGCGAGTGTTCGAGCGCTTCTACCGAGTAGACAAAAGCCGTTCCAAACAGACTGGGGGAACAGGATTGGGGCTTGCTATCGTAAAGCATATCGTTGCGCTACACGATGCACAGCTAAACTTAGAGAGCGAAATTGGCAAGGGAACAACGATTACTGTGACCTTCTAAACTGACCATAGTAAACTACTAGGAAAACTCAGAAAAAACAAAATATTAATACCAAACTGACCATATTGACTATATCTAAATTGGATATTTCAATATGGTCATTTTTGCTGTACTATACGGACAGATGCAAAATTTAACACAGCAAAATTTAACACAGTCAATACAGACGCTAAATTATTTGTTCCTTGAAGGAATTTTTCTGCATATAAGTATTATGATTTTACTGTAGGATTCCTATCAGAATGATTCTTTCAGGGAATAAACAATTTGAAGGTACAAGAAGAAGCCAATGAACAGGAAATTTTATACAGCAGGGCAGCTTTGGATTTTAGCCTGCCATGCTGTGGAATTTTGACCATAGTTTCTTGGGAGGCTTATTTCCCAAGAAACTGCTTTACTGGGCAAAATGGAACGTTTAGCATGGGGCAAAATCCAAAGCTGTCCCTGCTGTATAAAATTTCCGTCTGTTTCCTCTACTATACCTTCAAGCTGAAAGGAGTTTTATCATGAATAATAATGCAGAAAAACAGTATGAATTAAACAAGGAACTTGCCCAGATGTTAAAAGGCGGCGTAATCATGGACGTTACGACTCCGGAGCAGGCAAAGATTGCTGAAGAAGCTGGAGCTTGTGCCGTTATGGCATTAGAGAGAATCCCAGCCGACATTCGTGCAGCCGGTGGTGTTTCCAGAATGAGCGACCCTAAGATGATTCGTGGAATTCAGGAAGCGGTTTCTATTCCGGTTATGGCAAAATGCCGTATCGGTCATTTCGCAGAAGCACAGATTCTTGAGGCAATTGAGATTGACTACATCGATGAGAGTGAAGTACTTTCCCCAGCAGACGATGTATATCATATTGATAAAAAACAGTTCAAAGTTCCATTTGTATGTGGAGCAAAAGATTTAGGTGAGGCTCTTAGAAGAATCAACGAAGGTGCTTCTATGATTCGTACAAAAGGGGAACCAGGAACAGGTGATGTTGTACAGGCTGTACGTCATATGCGTATGATGAATCGTGAAATCGCACGTATCACATCTATGAGACAGGATGAGCTTTTTGAAGTAGCAAAAGAATTAAGAGTTCCTTATGAACTGGTATTAAAAGTACACGATACAGGAAGACTTCCAGTTGTTAACTTTGCAGCCGGCGGTGTTGCAACTCCTGCCGATGCAGCCTTAATGATGCAGCTTGGTGCAGAAGGTGTATTCGTTGGTTCTGGTATCTTTAAGTCCGGTAATCCAAAGAAGAGAGCTGATGCTATTGTAAAGGCAGTTACAAACTACAAAGACGCAAAGATGCTCGCAGAACTTTCCTCAGACTTAGGAGAGGCTATGGTTGGTATCAACGAGAGCGAGATTCAGTTATTAATGGCAGAGAGAGGAAAATAAAATGAAGATTGCGGTACTTGCGGTCCAGGGGGCCTTTATAGAACATGAAAAAGCATTACAGAGACTTGGAGCAGAGACAGTAGAGCTTAGAAAGGCTGAAGATTTAGAGCAGGATTTTGATGGCCTTGTTCTGCCGGGCGGCGAAAGTACCGTACAGAGCAGACTTTTAAAAGAACTCTCCATGTTCGAACCTTTAAAGGAAAAAATAGAAGAAGGACTTCCAGTTTTAGCGACCTGTGCGGGATTAATCTTACTGGCACAGAATGTCTCTAATGATGAGAAACGTGGTTTTGCGACCTTACCTGTTACTGTAAAGAGAAATGCTTACGGAAGACAGCTTGGAAGCTTCTATTACGAAGGCGGGATTAAAGGAATCGGAACATATCCGATGGAATTTATTCGTGCTCCATATATTGAATCTGTCGGGGATGATGTGGAAATACTTGCTGAAGTAGAGGAAAAAATTGTAGGTGTTGCCTACAAAAATCAGCTGGCATTCTCCTTTCATCCGGAATTGACTGGAAATGATAAGATTCATGAGAAATTTCTTGAACTAATCAAAGTGAGTAATAACTAACTTTTGCACTAAAATACGCTTGTCAGCGAAAAAAGCCCATGCTACAATAGATGAGGAATTGAATAACAGTATATAAGTTCTGAAAGGATGAAAAGAGAATCCGATTAGAGTCCGAAGCGAATCTGTCACTATAAGGGGAGTCTGTACAATTATCCACTGAGGCGATATTGTTTTGGGAAGGGTGTACCGACAGAGAACTAAGCCAGGAGAACTGCTTATATACTTAGTCAACTCATCTTACGGAATTTTAAGAGAGCTGTACATAGAATAAAGAGAATTTTTATACATACTTTGGCTGGCTGGTGGTAAGATTAGTATATCAGATGTGAGATGACTTCCACATCTGCAGGTGGCGAGCAACAAATCAGTATCAGTGGAGGAGTCAATCCCCCATCTGATATAGCCTCCAGCAAGAATGCCGGGGCATTCTTGAAAAATTCAGGTAGTATAGTGAATTAGTACATCAGATTTAGAATACGATAGATGAAAAGACTTATAGCAATATAGGTCTTTTTTTCGTATAGTTTATAACTTGTATTATTTTAGAAGATTAAGTGGGAATACTCAGTAATTCATTTGCTGAGGAATTCACAATATTATTTTTAGAAGGAGAGTATGCATGGGATTTCAGTTAGGCAATCTTTATGTGGAAAAAGGACAAAAAACATGTGGATTTTTGAAGCTGCCTTTTACAGAGGATGAGCTTCCGGTAACATTAATCTATGGAAGGGAAGAAGGAACGACCGTCTTAGTAGATGGCGGTATCCATAATGCAGAATATGTAGGAATTGAGTGCGTCACAGGTCTTGCAAAGCAGCTTCAGCCAGAGGATATCAAGGGAATTCTTATCATGATACATATCGTAAACGTGAATGGATTTCAGGCAAGAACCGTCAGTGTCTCGGCAGAAGACGGCAAGAATTTAAACCGTGTTTTTCCAGGAAATGAAAATGGCACTTATACCGATAAGCTTGCTTACTTTATGGAAAAAGAGATTTTTTCTAAGGTAGATTATTATATTGATGTTCATAATGGGGACTGGTTTGAAGATCTGACTCCGTTTATTTACTGTGTGGGAAATGCACCAGCAGAAACGGTAGCAGAGGCAGAGCGTATGGCACAGGCGGCAGATATGCCATTTTATGTGAAGTCTCAGAGTGGTAAAGGCGGGGCTTACAATTATGCCGGCTCTCTCGGAATTCCATCTGTATTAATCGAGCGAGGCTGTAATGGTATGTGGTCAGAAGAGGAAGTAGCAGCGTCACAAAAAGATGTAAAGAATATTTTGCGTCGTATCGATGTATTAAAAACGAAACCAACCTTATCGGAGATGCAGATGCGTGTGCCAAGACATATGCACCATGCACATTATATTGATTCAGAAAAGGCAGGCTGCTGGTTCCCGAAAAAGAAAGCGGGACAGGTTGCCAGGGCAGGAGAACTTCTTGGAGAATTAAAGGATTACTTTGGCAATGTCATTGAAGAAATTCGTTTAAAAGAAGATGCGATTATCCTGTATCAGACAATTTCATACTCTGTTCCGGAAAATTCACCGCTTATTGCCTATGGCCATTACGATACCTGTATTGATGATCTCGGTGATATGAATCATGAACATACCCATGAGGAACTGCATAAGCATCATAAAGAACATTACGATGACCATGCCGGAATTCATTCCCGTGAGATGTGGGAGGACATGATTTGAGAAATTTAAAAAAGAATACACATACTTTGACAGAAGGAAGTATTTGGAAGGGCATCCTGTTATTTGCCCTTCCTCTTTTAGGTTCCAGTCTTATTCAGCAGCTTTACAGTACGGTTGACCTTATTTTTGTCGGACAGCTTCTTGGAACAAAAGCCTCTGCAGCAATCGGGGCAAGTGGACTGATCGTTACCTGCCTGATTGGATTCTTCAATGGAATGGCAGTCGGAACCAATGTATTTGCAGCCAGACATTACGGAGCAAAACGTTTTAACGAACTGAAAAAGTTAATCCAGACAATTTTCTGGACAGGAATCATCGGCGGTTTATTATTAATGGTGATTGGATTGATATTTTCTCCAATCTTTTTAACATGGATGGGAACGCCGAAAAGTATTTTTCCGCTGGCGGTACGTTATCTGCGAATCTATATGGTGAGCATGATATCCATAGTCAGCTACAACCTGTTAAGCGGAGTATTGAGAGCGTTAGGCGACTCGGGAACACCGTTACTGTATCAGTTCTTTGGTGGAATCATCAATGTATTTGCTGACTTTATCTTTTTAGCAGTGTTCCATATGGGCGTGGAAGGAACTGCACTGGCAACCCTTTTTTCCCAGACAGTTGCGGCAATCGGAATTATGCTACATTTATATCGGTTAAAAGAACCATACGCCCTGCGTTTCAGTATAAAAGAATGTAGTCTGCGTGAGTTTACGGATATATTAAAAGTCGGTGTACCCGCTGGTGTACAGTCGATTATCATTACCTTATCAAACATTATCATCCAGTCACAGATTAATACACTTGGCGTTACAGCGGTTGCATCTTTTACAGTCTACTTCCGTGTGGAACTCATCGTATATCTGCCGATTATCGCACTCGGTCAGGCTGTCGTATCCTTTGTCGGGCAAAATTACGGAGCCGGAAACTGGAACCGAATTAAAAAAGGAAATAAATTCAGCATCCTTGGCGGTTCTGTAATTACTTTTGCTGCCTGCATGTTACTGATTATTGTAATGCCGGTAATCTTAAAGGCGTTTACAAAAGATACAGCCGTAGCAGCACAGACATTAGAAATCGTAAAAGTAACCTTTCCATTCTACTTTTTCTATACCGTACTGGAATGCTTCAGTAGTAATTTAAGAGGATTTGGAAAAGCATTTTTACCGATGGTCGTAACAGTCGTAAGTTTCTGTGGATTCCGCATTGCTGCGCTGTTTGTACTTATGGCACAGAATCCTTCCCCGGATAAAGTGGCGCTTTCCTATCCGATATCTTGGGGAATTGCGGCAATAGCAATGGCAGTGCTGTATGTGAGGGATAGGAGCGGAGAGAAAGCTCTGTAGTTTAATAAAGACAGATGAAACAGAGGAAAGCATAGTATCGTAGATGTAAAGAAGGAGCGGCAAGAAGTCATCTATAAAAAGAGCCTCCTTATAACGCTTGATTTTGTGACTTTGTGTTTTTTACAACTGAGCAAAATCAAGCGTTATAAGGAGGCTCTTTTGCTAATAGCGTAACTTTGCCGCTCCGCTATTATATCTGTGTTTTCTATTAAGTACAATACCGAAATGTTTTATCTGTAAGGATTCTTGCAAAAATCAACCCAAGTGGTAAAGCAAGAATGATTAAAAGGGCAGAGGCAAACCAAGTGGCGGAGGTGGCGAGGGACATAATTCCCAAGTTGTAGAATCCGCGGTAGAGGTAGAGGCCTGGAACCATAATAACGATGGAAGGGACGGTTACGGAAATTCTTGGGTAGCCGACTCTGTCTTTCATGAGGGAGGCAAGGATTCCTGCGGTTAAGGCTCCGATAAAAGCTGCGGCAGCAGGGGGAGCATTTACAAGGTCAACGAGTTCTAATCGAAGTGTATTTGCGATAGCGCCAATACTTGCGGCGGCGACTGCCAGTGGGATTGGGCTGTTAAACATGATGGAGAATCCGAATACACCGCAGAAACTTGCCAGAAACCGGAAAATAATCCAACCAGCTAAAGGCAGAGAAATCTTTATAAAATCAACAGGCTGTAAATGTAAAATTAATGCCATAATCCATGCAGACATTGTTGCGACTAAAATGATGATTAATGCATAACCGAGCCGTTCGATACCGGAACGCATATCAAGTTTTGCAAGGTCAATGCCGCTTGTGATAAATGGAAATCCTGGAATGATGAACAGCATCGCGCAGATATATCCTGCTTCATGTTTGACGGAAAGTCCCAGAAAGATTTCGCCCAATTTTAAAAGTCCGGCATAGGAAAGGCAGGCGAGGGAAACGGATAAGACAATTCCCAGAAACAAGGTATAATGGTGCTTGGTAAGTTTACATCTTAAAAAGTTTCCGAGACCAGCTCCGACAAAAGCACAAAACATTTCAATCGGTCCGCCGCCAAGCAAAAAGGTAAATCCTCCGCAGGCAAGAGCGGCAGCGATACCAAGGGCAATCGGTGAATAAAGTCCATGAATCTCTTCAATATTATCAAGAAGATTATGTAACTGCTCACCGGACATATCTTTTCCTTCTGTTTCAAAATCCTGAATAAAATGCTCCAGACGATTCAGTTTTGAAGTGTTTACACCAGTATTGGTCAGACAGAGTGACTGCGTAAAGCCGTCCTGACCATCAAAACAGGTATATTCAATAGACATCAGACCGATATCTGCGGTACAGGTCACGCCCATCACTTCAGCGAGAGTATTCATAGAACTGCGCACACGCCACGCACCAGTTCCGCAGGATAAAAGCATAATGCCAGCACGGCCGATAATTGAGGCTTTTTCCGTAAGGCTTGCTTGTACAACAGGGAGATTTTGCCCCTCTTTATCGGTATATTCATGCCAGAGCACATCCATATGATTTTTTCTTATCATAGTTTCACTCATTTTAACATTCCTTCTTACTAGTTTATAGAAACAGCTATTGTTTAATTTTTTCCTGTATTTTTATAGAAATAGCTGATATTCTCATAGTTCCAGACTTTCCATTCCCGCCTTTTTCATCATTTTTTCACGGCAGGCTAAAACAAGCCCATCGATTTCGCTTAAATGATGAAGCATTTTCTTTTCAAATTCCCGAATAGGGAGAAGAATACCAATCTCGTCAAAGGTCTGTTCCTTTTTTAATCCGGTTTCCTGACCATAATAAACGATGGCATGAGGTGCTTCTTTTTGAATATTATGGAACGTATCCCACACAACCGCATAAGCCTGTGCTTCGGTAAGACCTATCTTTTTCGTATCGGGAAGTGCATAAAGAATCATAATGCCACGCCGTTTATTTTCTCTTTTTTCCGTAATTTCCATATCAGTGTCATTAACATAAGAACGGACAATGTCATAACCATCTGCGAGATATAATTTTGAACGGGGAGCACAAATATGATTTTTATACGTTTCCTTAAACTTGCTATACTCTCTGCCAGAAACTATTTTTTGTGCTTCTGGAAGAAGTTCACCTTCTGGATTTGTTAAAAGTACAGGGTTCTTCCCTGCTTTTCCGTGAAATCGTTTCGGAATAAGATACGCCTCTCTTAAAAGGTCAAACATGCTCTTTCCACAAAGCTTTAATAAAAGAGCACTGATATCCCCATTTTGATAGGCATAAAATAAGACTTTAGAAAAATGTTTTGGATTATCCGCTTCTAATAAATGATTATCGTCCATTACATCATAGAAAATATCCATTAATTTTTTGCAGGAATCAGGGGAAGCAAGAATCTGTGAAAAGATGGCTTCAACTTCTTCCTCTCTTGGTAAAACGCTGTTCATAAATACACCGGCTTTCTATACTTATTCTTGGTTTAAGTATAGGAAGCTGGTGGATTAACATCAAATGTTTTATTTACATAATAGATATGTGGATGGTGTATCTTGCTAAAATGAAATATTTTTGTATTGGTGGAGAATTATTTTTTTCCGCACAGGCAGGTGATTACGTCTGTGCAGTTAAAGCAGCGATTGCAGGAGATACAGGCTGCTTTTTCGTTTGAGGTTCTCCATTTGTTTGGCAGATCGGCTTCTCTTACTAATGGTCTGCCAAGAGAAATGGCGGTAAGAGAGGTTGATGATAGTATATGCTCTATGAAATCTGGGGAGCGGTAGCAGCCAACGCTGGATACTGGGATTTCCAGAGTATCAGATACGAGGAGGGCGCTTTCTAAAAATTTGCCCTCTCGGTCGCCGTTTCTTAAAACAGGAGAGCAGGAAGCACCGCTGTTGTCAGCACTGATTCCAGAAGAAACTTCAATGAAATCAATTCCTTTCTTTTCTAGTTCTTTACATACCCACAACATTTCTTCTGGTGTACTGGAATCAGAGACAAGATCACTGAAAGAAAGTTTTAAGGCAATTGGATAATCTACACCGACGGCATTACGAACGGAATCGTAAATCTCAAATAGCAGGCGGGAACGGTTCTCGATCGGACCGCCGTATTCATCCGCTCTTTTATTAAAATGTGGAGAAAGAAAGGTTGTTAATAAAAAGCCGTGTGCGGCGTGAATCTGCACACCGTCACATCCGGCTAATTTACATTTGCGGGCAGCCACACCAAAATCATGAACAACTTTTGCTAATTCGTCTTTGGTAGCCGCATGATAAATAATGCCATCAGCCACTTTAATAGGTGATGAGGCAAAACGGTCGTAGCCACTCTTCCAGTCTGTGCGCGGGCCGGCATGCTGAAGCTGTACAAAAATACGGCTGCTATACCGATGGACTTTTGACACAATACTTCTCATATCCTCGAGATAGCCATCATATTCCGTATGTATCATTCCTGGGCCGTTACCGGCAGTCGAAGAAATCGCTTCCATACCAGTGATGATCAGCCCGCATCCTCCACGGGCAGCATCTTCATAAATCTGCCTGTGCTGGTCTGTGATCTTTCCCTGATTCGCGCAGTATTCAAACATCGCACTCTTCACAATACGGTTCGAAATCACAATATTTCCTATACGATATGGTGTATGCATTAATTTACTCATAAAAGTTCCTCCTCCAAAACAATTGCAGAGCATTTTCTAAATATATTATTTTATAAAAATGTTAAAAAATATTATCCTACTATATAGTTTAGCATTTTATCAGTCATCATCTATGGAGAAAAAAATACAAAATCTGGTATAAAAAATATGCACAATAATCTTGAATACATATCCATAATGCGTTATAATAAAAAACGTAAATACAGAATCTTCGGGGATGGGTGTAATTCCCTACCGGCGGTGATTGTTACTGACTATTTAGCAGGCTGGTGAGTTATAGAACTAGAGCAATTTTCAAATATGCTCCAGGTTATAGAAACTGCTTACATAGCTATAGATAAATCAGAGCATAAGCCCGCGAGCCATTGGCATGATTCGGTGCGAATCCGAAGCCGACAGTACAGTCTGGATGAGAGAAGAATGAGAAGAATGCGGTTTTTGCAGACATATTGTTAGGCATATATTTCTGGATGTCAGGCAGTATTTGATGTAACAAACAGCCTCAATAAAAGCGTAACTTCGCCCCGATATTTCATTATCGGGGCTTTTTTATTTGTAAGAGCGATTACCATTCTTGGTAATTGGTAAAATGAAAAATCTTTCGGGAGAATTCATTTAAGTTAACTAAGCAGGCTTTTAACTTCCCTATTCACACTTCATAATTTGGAGATAATGTATTTTGGATAGATAGAGTGTATTTGCAAATGTTTTTACGAACACATTCTATTATTCTGAATTTTTTAGAAGACAAGAGAAATTATTATATATAGAAGAATTATCTCTGTCACGCTATGGAATTTTGAGCGTAGTTTCTTTAGATTCGTTTCTCCAAAGGAAATGTTTTATTGGGCAAAATGAATGTTCAGCGTGAGTGATAATTTGCTTCTATATAATGATTTCTCCGTCTCCTATCACTTTTACCAAAAGAATGGAGGAAAACAAAATGAATTATTATCTTGGATTTGATGCAGGCACACAGAGCGTAAAGGTCGCAGTCTATGATGAGGATATGAATTGCATCGTATCATCTTCCGCACCGACAACATTAACCTATCCAGAACCAGGCTGGGTAAGCATGGACGTTGACGAATATCTCGCCCTCACCATCAAAGGGATGAAAGAATGTGCATCCCAGATGAAAGAAAAAGGGCTTGATGTCACAAAGATTAAGTCCATCATGGGCGATGGTGTCATTTGTGGAATCTGCGGTGTAGATAAAGATGGTAATGCGATTACACCATACATTAACTATCTGGACTCCCGTACAAAGGAAGATGTAGAACTCGTAAATAGCTGGGAGTTGGATATTTTCGGAAAAGAAACAGGTAACCCGGAGGCAAACTGTATGTTTCCGGCCATGTTTGCCCGCTGGTTCCTGAAAAATATAGAAGGCTTTAAAGAAAATGGTGCGAAGTTTATCCACGACGCTCCATATGTATTAGCGCATCTTGCCGGACTTTCTGCAAAAGATATGTTTGTTGACTGGGGAACTATGTCCGGATGGGGGCTTGGTTATAAAGTAGAAGAAAAATGCTGGTCAAAAGAACAGCTTGACATTCTCGGTATCCCAGAAGAAATGATGCCTCGTATCGTAAAACCGTGGGATATTATCGGACATTTAACAGAAGAAATTGCACAGAAAACCGGACTCCCAGCAGGAATCCCAATCTGTGGCGGAGCAGGAGACACGATGCAGTCCATGATCGGAAGCGGCAATATGGAACCGGGACAGGCAGTAGACGTAGCAGGAACCTGTTCCATGTTCTGTGTATCCACAAAAGGAATCATCCCAGAACTAAGCAAAAAAGGAGCCGGACTTGTATTTAACAGTGGGTCTCTTCCAGACACTTACTTCTACTGGGGATATATCCGTACCGGCGGACTTGCCCTGCGCTGGTTTAAAGATAATATCTGTAAAAAAGCAGAAGACGGCAGCTACTATCAGGTATTAGAAAAAGATGCCAGGAAAGTTCCGGCAGGCTCTAATGGTGTACTTTTCCTCCCGTATTTAACAGGTGGAATCAACGATATTCCAGATGCCGTAGGCTGTTTCTTAAACATGACAATGGATACCGATCAGGCAACCTTATGGCACGCTGTATTAGAAGCCATCGGTTATGATTACATGGAAATTACAGACTTATATCGCTCCGCAGGCATTGACTTAAGCCGGATCACCATCACGGAAGGCGGAAGCCGTGATAATATGTGGAATCAGATGAAAGCCGATATGTTAGACAGCCGCACAGTAACACTGGAGAATGCAGCAGGAGCGGTTATGACAAACTGTATGTTTGGGGCATATGCCGTTGGCGATGTGGATAATATTGCAGAGGCATTAACTGGGAATATTCATTTGAAGAATGAATTTGAACCGAATGAGGAGAATGTGACATTTTATCGCGGACAGTATGAGAAGAAAACACATCTGGTGAAGGATACAATGAAAGAGGCATTTAGCATCTTGGCAGAATTAAGATAAAGTAACAATCAGCCGCACCTAAAGAGAGAAGCTCCCTATATCTGTGACTCTATCACTGTGGGTTGGATGTTTGCCTGTAAGCGAGCATTCAAACCGCCGTGACGAAAGACACAAAAATAGGAAGCAGGGGCTTCTCTGGTTTCGTCTGTCATCCGATTGAATTATTTTTCCACCATCCGCCCTTGATAAATAGCAAAACTTTTGATATAATAATCGCTGACCTTTGGAGATGTACCCAAGTGGCTGAAGGGTCCGCACTCGAAATGCGGTAGGTCGGCTATAACCGGCGCGAGGGTTCAAATCCCTCCATCTCCGTTAAGATATTAGAGCATTCTTCGAACATGCTCTGCAAATATGAATTACAAGAGCGGCAAGGCTTTAAAGATAAGTCATGTCGCTTTTCTTATTATTGAAACGAGGTGAAATAGTGGAAAATATCGTAATGGGAATCCTGGCACATGTAGATGCCGGAAAGACAACTTTATCGGAAGGAATGCTCTATCTGTCAGGAACGGTGCGTAAGCTTGGACGCGTAGATCACAAGGATGCATTTCTTGACACTTATTCTTTAGAGCGAGACAGAGGAATCACCATCTTTTCGAAGCAGGCAGTTTTTTCATTGGGAAATAGACGAATCAATCTTTTAGATACGCCGGGACATGTTGATTTTTCTGCCGAGATGGAGAGAACACTACAGGTACTTGATTATGCGGTACTTGTTATCAGTGGAGCAGATGGTGTACAGGGACATACGGAAACGCTGTGGAAGCTTTTAAAACTTTATGAGATTCCTACATTTATTTTTATCAATAAGATGGATCAGCCAGGAACAGACAGGGAAAGTCTGCTTACGGAATTAAAGGAACGTCTGGACGAAGGATGTATTGTTTTCGGTAAGGGAAAAAATGTAGAATCACTAGAAGAAATAGCAATGACAGATGAAGCAGTGCTTGATTATTTTATGGAGCATGAAACCGTAAGAAATGAGGACATTTGCCGTCTTATAAGGGAACGCAAGATTTTTCCATGCTATTTTGGCTCCGCATTAAAGCTTGACGGCGTACAGGAATTACTTGCAGGATTTGAAGAGTACATGAAGCCATTTGATGGGAAAAAAGAATTTGGTGCGCGAGTATTTAAGATTTCGAGGGATGATAAAGGAGAGCGTCTGACATTTTTAAAGGTGACAGGCGGTAAGCTTGTTGTAAAAATGCCGATAAATAAAGAGGAAAAAATCAATCAGATTCGTATTTACTCTGGTGCAAAATATGAGGCAGTAAATGAAGTCGAAGCGGGAGGGGTCTGTGCGGTGACGGGGCTTTCTTCTTCCTATATCGGTCAGGGGCTTGGTGTGGAAAAAGGAACAGCAGCTCCATTTTTAGAGCCGGTTCTCACTTATCAGATGATTCTGCCGGAGGGAGCGGATACGACAAAGGTTCTTAGGGAGTTGAAGCAGTTAGAGGAAGAAGAACCGCTGCTCAATATTGTCTGGAATCCGGCACTGGAAGAAATTCATGTGCAGCTTATGGGAGAGGTGCAGACGGAAATTTTGAAAACAATGATTGCCGAACGTTTTCATCTTGATGTGGAATTTGGCACAGGTAAAATTGTATACAAAGAAACGATTAAAAGTCCGGTTGTGGGAGTGGGACATTATGAGCCACTTCGTCATTATGCGGAAGTACATCTTAAAATGGAGCCGTTAGAGGCAGGAAGTGGTCTTGTTTTTGATACGGATTGCAGCGAGGATGTATTGGATAGAAACTGGCAGAGGCTAATTCTCACCCATTTGCAGGAAAGAGAGCATCCGGGTGTTCTTACGGGGGCTCCGATTACAGATATGAAGATAACGATTGTGGCAGGAAGAGCGCATTTGAAGCATACAGAGGGCGGAGATTTTAGACAGGCAACATACCGGGCAGTTCGTCAGGGATTAAAATCAGCGGAAAGTGTGCTGTTAGAGCCGTGGTATTCGTTTGTGTTAGAAGTTCCATCGGAACAGGTCGGCAGGGCAATGTCCGATATCGGGCAGATGAACGGAAGTTTTGAAGGACCGGAGGCAGAAAATAAACAGGGCATGGTACGTCTTACCGGAACGGCTCCGGCATCAGAAATGCGGGATTACCAGCGGGAAGTCTGGGCATATACGAAAGGCCGTGGACGAATTACCCTCACATTAAAAGGTTATGAGCCTTGCCATAATGCAGAAGAAGTTATCGAAGAAATTGGATATGACAGTGAGAGAGATGTGGATAATCCTACCGGTTCTGTATTTTGCGCACATGGTGCGGGTTTCCTTGTTAAATGGGATGAAGTTCCGGAATATATGCATATCAAGGAGGACTTTTTGGCAGAAAAACCGGGTATAGAACAAGATGAGATGATGGCAGTACAGATGGGGAATCATTGTAATTATTCTGGCGGTTATTCCTCCAGTTACGATGATGACCCAGAACTTCTCACCATAATGGAACGAGAATTTGGTTCAAAGCAAGAAGAAAGAGACCGCTATAGCAGTTACCGCAAACAGACTGTTTCAACACCAGTCCGCCACACAACTGTAATAAAAGAAAACGAACCGAAAAAGGAATATTTACTAGTAGACGGGTACAATATTATTTTTGCATGGGAAGAATTGAACGAGCTGGCAAAGGCAAGTATTGATGCAGCGAGAAATAAACTGATGGACATTTTAAGTAATTATCAGGGCTTTAGTGGCTGTACATTAATCCTTGTTTTTGATGCGTATAAGGTCAAAGGCAATCAGGGAGAAGTGCAGAAGTATCACAATATTTATGTCGTGTATACCAAAGAGGCGGAGACTGCAGACCAGTATATTGAAAAGACAACTCACGAAATCGGCCGAAAGTATAAGGTGACGGTAGCGACTTCCGATGCCTTAGAGCAGGTCATTGTTATGGGACAGGGAGCTTACCGAATCTCTGCGAGAGATTTCTATGAGGAAGTAGAGCGGACAGAAAAACAGATTCGGGAAATCAACGAGAGAGAACGAGGAGAAAAAAGAAATTATCTTTTAGATTATGCCAGGGAAGAAGATGCCAGAGAGATGGAGAAAGTCCGACTTGGAAAGACAACAGAGAAATAGTTGAAAAACGAGCATAATTCCTATCGAAATGGTATAGTATGTGCAAAAAAACAATAGAAAAAGCCCTCATATTTGTTGACTTTTTAAAGTCCCTATGATATATATGGGATTTAGGCGTTACATAAGAATTTAGAGGAGGATACTATGCTCGAATTACAAAATATCAGCTATTTAGTTGATGACGATAATAAAGAAATTTTAAGAGATATTAATCTTGCATTTGATGAGAAGTTTGTTGCGATTACCGGACCGAATGGAAGTGGAAAGTCCACCCTGGCTAAGATTATTGCTGGAATTTTAAAGCCAACCTCCGGTAAGATTTTATTAGATGGAGAAGATATTACAGATTTAAGCATTACAGAGAGAGCAAATAAAGGTATCAGTTATGCCTTTCAACAGCCTGTAAAGTTTAAGGGATTAAAGGTAAAGGATTTAATGAGCGTTGCTTCAGGAAAGACCTTAGATATTAAGGGAATCTGCGATATTCTTTCAGAAGTAGGCTTATGTGCGAGAGACTACATTAACAGAGAATTAAATGGCAGTCTTTCCGGTGGAGAGCTTAAGCGTATTGAGATTGCGATGATTAAGGCGAGAGCGACAAAGCTTTCTGTATTTGACGAGCCAGAGGCAGGAATTGACCTGTGGAGTTTTAACAGTCTGATTCATGTATTTGAGGACCTTCATGAAAAGACAGACGGTACGATTCTGATTATTTCCCATCAGGAGAGAATCCTTGAGATTGCAGACAGAATCATTGTAATTAATGATGGACTTGTGGAAAAGAGTGGAAAGGGAGAAGATGTTATTCCTGAACTCCTTTATAAATCAAGTATGTGCCAGAAGTTAAGCAGAGATTAGGGAGGAAAAATCATGGATTTAATACAGAAAGAATTGTTAGAAGAGATTGCCGGACTTCATGAAGTGCCAGCAGGTGCCTATAATATTCGTGCGAATGGAAAGGCAGCCGCAAGAAATACAACTGCTAATATTGATATTGTTTCTAAAGAAGATAAGCCGGGAATTGATATTATCATCAAACCGGGAACAAAAAAAGAAAGTGTGCACATTCCCGTTGTAATCAGTCAGACTGGATTAAATGACCTTGTTTATAATGATTTTCATATTGGTGAGGATTGTGATGTAACAATTGTAGCAGGCTGCGGTATTCATAACAGCGGTGACGGGCTTTCTCAGCATGACGGTATTCATGAATTTTTTGTTGGAAAGAATTCAAAAATCCGTTACATTGAGAAGCATTACGGACAGGGTGACGGCAAGGGCGGAAAGGTAATGAATCCTAAAACCATTATCCATCTTGATGAAAATGCTTATTTTTACATGGATACGGTACAGATTAAAGGTATTGACAGTACCATACGTGAGACAGATGCTGACTTAAAGGCTGGGGCAAAGCTTGAAATCTCCGAGAAACTTATGACACATGGCGAACAGACAGCGCAGACACAGTTTTCCGTTGATTTAAATGGAGAGGGAAGTAGTGCGAACGTTGTATCCCGTTCTGTTGCCCGCGATGATTCTGCACAGTTATTCCGCGCAAAAATCGCAGGAAATAATGCCTGTGCCGGTCATAGTGAGTGTGATGCGATTATTATGGATAATGCAAAAGTCCGTGCAATTCCGGAGTTAGAGGCAAATGACCTTGATGCAGAGCTGATTCATGAAGCAGCTATCGGAAAGATTGCAGGCGAACAGCTTATCAAGCTTATGACACTTGGTCTTAGTGAAGAGGAAGCGGAGGAAATGATTATTTCCGGATTCCTGAAATAGGGAAAATTTTATTTTCAGGTTCTTAAAATCGTGTTATAATATGCTCCGTAACTATTCTGCAGGACAAATGTAGTTTGCAAATTATAGAGGAATCGTTTAGAATATAAAGAACAACAGCGAATAAGAATAATAGGGGGCTTCTTTTATGAGACAATGTATGGATATGGATAACTTACACAACAGATTAAAAAGAGTAGATGGACAGATTAAAGCGATTGACCGTATGATTGAGCAGGATATTCCCTGTGAAGACATTATTATTCAGATTAATGCTGCCAAGACTGCCTTACATAAAATTGGCCAGGTTGTGTTAGAAGGACATCTGAATCACTGTGTGAAGGATGGAATTGAACACGGAGATGCAGAGAAGACGATCGCTGATTTTGCAAAGGCGCTAGAATATTTTTCAAGACTGTAACCGTTAAATGTTTTTCCAGTATAGTAATCGTATGTGAACGTAAATGCATTTCCCCGATAAAATAAAATAAAGAAGAGGACATAGGATTTTTTAGAATTTTATGTCCTTTTTTGCTATGAAAAGTGCAAAACAAAATAGATAGAAGATGGATAATTTTATTGCTACAGAAATAAAATCCAATTATAATATATATCAAGGGGAGGTACAGCCGAACCATATGAGAAAATGTGAGGTATATATATGAGCAGAACAGACGAAGAAATCAAGAGATTTGAGACAAAGATGAAGTCTTGCACAACGATGACAGACTTGCTTGTAGCTATGTCATCCTGGCAGAGTTATGCACAGAGTCATAATCTTGAGCCAGAACAAAAAAGGACAGTAGATGAGGCGTACTTAAAAGCAGAGGAAGGGCTGATTACTGCTGTAAAACCAAGTTTATGGTAATAAATTTAACAGACGGCTAGTGGAGGGAGACAAAATGAACGGAACGAAAGGGAAAATGGCGGAGGCATTTAAAGAGCTTGTATGTAAGAAGTCTTTTCAGAAGATTACAATAAGCGACATCGCAAAAGAGAGCGCCATGACCAGAGAGAATTTTTATTACCATTTCCGGGATAAATATGATATTATGCACTGGATTTTTGAACAGCAGGTGGCCGCACAGCTTCCAGAGGATGAGGAGCCATTTGAAATGTGGTTTAATGCCTTGTTTTGTAATACCTGTGAAGATTACAAATATTACAGGAAGCTGATAAAAAGTCTTAGTGCGGAGGAGATACGGTCAGATTTATATCCTTTATTTGAAAGGAGGGTACGGCTGTTAGTTCAGGATTGTCTTGACGATTCTGTATGGAATCTCAGGAAAGAGAAAGAGGATTTCAGTACAGCATTTTTCACGGATGCTTTTCTTGGATTTTATATAAATTACATAAGAGATCATGAGGAAATAGACTATAATATGCTTCAGATTGGTCTGGAATTTCTCTTTGATAAATTTCTTTCAACCGTAAGAATTACGAAAGAGGAATCTGGCGAGCAAAAATAATAAAAATTAGATAAACTATATAAATTAAATATAGGAATGATTACTAGAATAGTGCAAAATAACCCATGAAAATGGAATTGCA